>Ga0137412_10000171_pt1 | contig 41367 bp, 41 predicted proteins | sample CZODoug2_1_16fun_FD_122160 | JGI IMG/M metagenome (GOLD analysis project Ga0137412, IMG submission 122160) | Vadose zone soil fungal communities from Angelo Coast Range Reserve, California, USA - CZODoug2_1_16fungal (Hybrid Assembly) | ecosystem: Environmental > Terrestrial > Soil > Vadose zone...
GTCAGCGTGTGGTTCGACGACGCCGACACGTCGAGCACCGCGGAGGAGTTGAACACGATGAAGTCGGCGTTGAGCAGATTCACGTGGTGACGCGCGGCCATGATCGCGGTGACCTCGCCCTGCGCGGCCTTGGTGTCCGCACCAGAGGTAGCCTCCACCGCGATACCGCTGATCGGCCCGGCGGCCGGCGGGTTGTAGCCATACAGGGCGTCCTGCACCGCGGTGCCCGCGGCGATGACCACGTCATCCAGATCCTGCTGGCCGCTATAGCCCTTCGAGGCCAGGATGCCGGCGACGGTGAACGCCTGGCCGTTGAGCCGAATCTGCTGCCCGTTCAGTGCGCACACGTCGCCGTAGCTCAGGTCCTGGGCCACGGAGGGGCCCAACAGCGCGTAGTGCCGGTGCGCGGCGTAGTCGTCGTCGCTGAAGCCCGGGCCGCAGCTGACCGAAGCGTTCTGGATCTGGAGGAAGATCGGGGTGCTGCCGAGCAGGGTGTTCACCGTGTGCGAGGAGGTGCCGTGGGTGGCCTGCACCCCCTGCATGACCACCGCCGGGGCCACCGACTTCACGTGCGGGGCGTTCACCGGATCACGCAACGCGTCGGCGTCGGCGAAGGTCAGCCGCGCCGCGCGCACCTGGGTGCCGTTCACCGGCGGGGCCTTGATGCCCAGCAGGCGACGGATCTGCCCGGCGATGCCGCGGCCCTGCCCACCGCCGCCCTGCTGCAAGGGCAGCACGAACAAGGTGTTCGAACCCAGGCGACTGATCGAGGCCTGGACATCGCGTGACGAGCCGGTGCCCACCGCGACCAGGGTGATCACCGACGCGACACCGATCAGGATGCCCAGCATGGTGAGCATGGAGCGCATCTTGTTCGCGATGATGCCGGTGATGGCGAAGCGGATGCTCTCCGCGAAGCGCATCAAACACCCACGGCGACGCGCGGCGGGTTCAGCACATCGGAGATGATCCGACCGTCGCGCATCCGAACCACCCGTTGCGCCCGCGCGCCGACCTCGGCCTCGTGGGTGATCACCATGATCGTGCGCCCGGCCGCCGCCAAGTTGTCGAACAGGTCGAGCACGTCCTCGGTGCTCTGCGAATCCAGCGCTCCGGTCGGTTCGTCGGCCAGCAGCAGCACCGGGTCGGTGACGATGGCCCGGGCCACCGCGACGCGTTGCTGCTGACCACCTGACAGTTCCGAGGGCAGGTGGTGAATGCGCGGGCCCAACCCGACTCGCTCCAGGGCCTCGATGGCCCGCTTGCGGCGATTGCGGCGGTCCACGCCCGCATAGACCAACGGCAGTTCCACGTTGCTCAACGCGGTGGTCCGCGGGATCAGGTTGAAGCTCTGGAAGATGAACCCGATCTTCCGGTTGCGCACCGTGGACAGTTGCGCGTCGTCCAGTCGGCGCACGTCCACCCCGTCGAGCAGATAACGACCCGCGCTCGGGCCGTCCAGGCAGCCGACGATGTTCATCAGCGTGGACTTGCCCGACCCCGAGGCGCCCATGATCGCCAGGTACTCCCCGACCTGCACGGTCAGGTCCACGTAGGCAACCGCGTGAACCGCGGTCTCACCCTCGCCATAGGTCTTACGGATTCGTTCGAGCGCGATGGCCGGTCGGCGGGCCGGAGAGGTCATCGTCAGCCCACGCTTGCCAGGTGTACGACTTCGTACTGCATAGGCCCACACTACCTGCCAGATCGGCCGGATCTGACAGTTTGCGGAGATATGGGACGGCAGCAGCGAGGGGCTGACTAAAAGCGGCCGCCGGCCGCCGACCGGACGTCGAACACGGACTCCCCGCTGCGCCAGAGCACCGCGAGCTCGGTCCGGGACCGCACATCAGACTTGATCAGCACCCGGGTGATGTGCTTCTTGACGGTGGCCTCGCCGATGTCCAGGTGGCGGGCGATCGCGCGATTGGACCAGCCGTCCGCGACCAGTCGCGCCACCTGTTGCTCGCGCAACGTGAGCGTGCCGGTGTCGGGCTGTGGGCTGCGCCGCAGGTGGGCGCGCAACAGGTACGTCAGGTGTGGGCGCAACACCTCGAACAGTTCCCGGCTGTGCTTGTCGAACTCCCGGTCACCGCACGCGAGGACCCCCAGGTAGCCGTGCACCGGCAGGCCGGTGTCGAGCCACACCATGACCTTGTCGGTGATGCCGCACGGGTCGAGGAACTCGGCGATGTAGTCCTCGTGCAACGCGCTGAGCCGTGAGTTGAGCACGTCGGGCAGGAACGCCATCCCGTCCACGCAGAACAGGCGTCGCCCGTGTTCGGCACCGTACGGGTCACGTGCGGCGTAGTCGTTGACGTAGCTGTCCACCACGTCCTGCGGCAACCCCAGGGAAACCGGGTCACGCAGAGCCAGCTCCTCGGCCGGGTGCATGCCGAGATAGAAGGTCAACCGCTCATAGCCGAGGTGGTCGCGGATGGACTGGAGCACCACCCCGCGAAAGTCCTCGCCCTCCTCGACCTCGGCGCAGGAGCGCACCACGTCCAGCACCCGCCGGTAGTCACCCGCACTCAGCATTTGCTGGCTCACCGGCTCCCTCAGCGTTGTGCGCCCACCACCCTGGACCGGGCACAGGCTCGCAATTGCTAGCCCCGTGGGCTTTCGGGGCGTAGGCATCCACCACCCTAGACCCGAGGCTGTGGTCCGCAACACATGTGACGCGTACCACTTTCGGACCATTGTCCGCTGCTCGACTACCTCGCCAGGGTGGGCGCTCAGCCGACGCCGCCACGCCGGTTCCGACCCATCCGGCGCGCGTTGGAGGCCCACGTGAAGCTGCCCTGGAACGAATCCTGGCCGGACATCCCGGAGGACGTCGCGATCGACGTCATGCCGACGTCCAATGGCGAATACGTCCCGAAGCCCCCGACGCACAAGCAACTCGCGATCATGGCGCTGCAGGACCAGGAGATCGAGCGGCAGCGGCGCCGGTTCAACATGGACCGCCGCTCGTTCGTGCGGACCGCCGCCGCGTACGGGATCGGGTTGTGGGCGATCAACGCCGTGACCGCCGGACGGTGGGGCAGCTATGCCTACGCCGCTGACGGCCGACCTGGCGACGCCCCCGGCGCCGAACTGGAGAACCCCGGTATCCAGCTGGCCAACCTGCCCGGCGAGTTCATCCTGGACACCCAGGGCCACCACCTCGACGCCAACGGACGCTGGCGACTGGAGAACCCCGGCTTCGAGGAGTTCTTGAAGCTGTGGACCTCCTCCGCGATGGGCTCGATGCCCGGCGTCGACAAGGGCGGCTTCAAGGGCTTCGGCCCCGGCGGCGAGATCGACCCGATGCAGAACCTCGGGCGCTACCACTACTTCAAGGAGATGTTCCTCGACTCCTCCACGACGGTCAGCCTGCTCACCGCGTTGCCCAACCTGCCGGACGAGACGAACATCCTCCCGGTCGCGTACGCGATCGAGACCGCCGGCCTGGCCAATCACCTCTCGCAGTCCCAGCGGTGCTTCATCCATGCGTTCGCCCAGCCCAACCGCGGCTACATCGGCCCGCATGCCACGCCGCTGCACCAGGCCGAGGACTTCCAGTGGATGGAGGACACGGCGAAGAACGTGGACATCCACGGCTGGAAGCTCTACTGCGGCTGGGGCGACTGCACCGGGGGTACCCCGCCGCCGCTGGGCAGCTCGCCGCCGATGAACGGCTGGTGGTTCGACGACGACATGGGCATGGCCATCGTCGAGCACATCGACCGGATCTGCGACAAGTACAACCGACCCAAGGTCATCTGCACGCACAAGGGCCTGGCCTTCAACGGAACCTTCGACTCGGACAAGTTCTCCCCGCGCGACATGGGCGTGGTCGGCCGTCAGTACCCACAGATCAAGTTCTACACGTACCACTGCGGCTACGACGGTGAGTACATGGCGGCCTACCCCGGCGACGAGGTGGTCAACTCGTCCAACCGCAGCGTGGACGCGTTCATCAAGAGCCTGCGCGAAAACGCCTGGGACGCGACCAAGTTCGTTCCGCACGGTCTTGAGCACGGCAACACGGTGAACATGTACGCCGAGCTCGGCAGCGTCTGGTGGAACTGCATGAACGACGTCGACCAGGCGGTGCACCTGCTCGGCAAGCTGATCACCTATGTCGGCGCGCAGCGGATCGTGCTCGGCACCGACTGCATCTGGTACGGCAACCCGCAGCCGCAGTTCGTCACCATGCGCGCACTGCAGTTCAGCAACGAGGCCAAGGAGCTGTACAACCTGCCCCACGGGCTGGACGGCGACCGGTGGGACCCGCGGCGCAACGCCCTGTCGGCCGGCAGCTACCGCCACGCCCACCCGGATGTGACGGGCTGGCCGACCGACGGCCGGGCGCACCCCGAGCGCAGCATCCGCAACGGCATCCTCGGGCGCAACGCGGCCAAGGCGTACGGCATCGATCCGGACGCGCACCGCGGCCTGATCAAGGCCGACCAGGTCGAGACGATGCGCCAGGCCTACATCCTCAACGCGGGCACGGCGCGCGAGCAGGCGTCCTTCCGCAGCAACCAGATGGTCGGCCCGCGCACACGTCGCGAGTTCTTCCGCATGGTCACCGCACCCGACTACCAGCCCTGAGGGGAGCGCTCTCATGAAGCGAATCGGTATCCCGCTCGTCGCGGTGGCGCTCGCCGCCGCAGTGGTGTCGGCCAACCCGGCACACGCAGCAGGTACGTCGTACTCCGCAGGCCCGTCCAACGGGGACGCCTCGACGTACCACCAGGTCGACACCGGCGACGGGACGATCACGATCTTCCAGCACAACACTCGCCAGGCCGGCACGGTGCACTGCGTGGGCGAGGGCCCACGGGCCACCCTGGCCAACACCCAGCCGGCGACGGCCGACACCAGCGCGGTCAAGGTCGCCTACACCGACGCGATCCTGACCGATGCTCCGGTGATCGATGTGCTGGTGACCGGGGACAACGGCCGTGTGCTCGGGCATCGGGCCGCGTTCGGGCCCATGTACTACGACAGCGGCAACGTCACCGTGCCGCTGTTCGCCAAGCCCAGAGCCGGCGAGGCTGTGCGCACTCTGATCGGCCTGCAAATGCACGCCGGTTGCCTGCCCATGCCGTTCGTCCTCGGGGTGCCCGGCAGCCGTTTCCTCGAGGGCGCGCGGGCGACCTTCCCGTCCGTGACCCTTTCCTAGCCAGGGCCCATCAGAGAGGAGTACGCAATGAAGCGCAGTTCCCGTTACCGCGCCCTGGCCGCCACCGTCGGCCTCGGCCTGGCGCTGGCTTGCCTACCGTCGAACGCGAGTGCGGCAGTTCCCGCGGACCCGTACACCGGTCAGGACCACCCCGGTGACGTCTTCGCCTTCGGCTGGCAGTTCTACCCGGACGTGGTGCACATCCATCACGGCGGCACCTTCAAGTTCGCCAACTACGACGTCATCCAGGGCATCCCGTCGCACAGCATCGACGAGCTCATCCCCGGCTGCACGGCACCCCCGTATCCCAAGGGTGCGGGCAGTCATTGCGCGCCGACCAGGTTCAGCAGTGGCCTGGTGGACTGGATGCAGGTCCACAAGATGCACGGCGTCGACAAACTCCCGCCGGGCACCTACAAGTTCGTCTGCCAGGTGCATCCGTTCATGCGGGGCACGCTGATCGTCGACTAGCGCCACCGCAGCACGGGATCCGGGTGCCCCCCTCGCCGGGGTGGAGGGCACCCGGATCCTGCACGCCCCGAGATGATCCGGCTCGAGGAGAAGACGTAGGTTCGAAGGCGTCTCGCCGACGGAGGAGAACCCATGGCCTCGACCCCTGTCTCGATCGCCGACCTGACGGTCGACGCGCAGCTGCACACGTTTCTGACCAGCGAGGTGCTGCCCGCGGTCGGCGTTTCCGCCGAACAGTTCTTCGCCGGGCTGTCCGAGGCGGTGCACGCCCTCGGGCCGCGCAACCGGGAGCTGCTGGCCGTCCGGGATCGCCTGCAGGCCGCGATCGACGAGTGGCATCGGCAGCGGAACGGGCTCGGCGATCCCGCGGAGTACCGCGCGTTCCTCGCCGAGCTCGGGTACCTGGTGCCGGCCGGGTCGGACTTCACGATCAGCACCGCGAACACCGATCCGGAGATCGCGACCATCAACGGCCCGCAACTGGTGGTGCCGGTGACCAACGCGCGGTACGCACTCAACGCGGTGAACGCGCGTTGGGGCTCGCTCTACGACGCGCTCTACGGCACCGACGCCCTCGGCGATTCCCCGCCGGCCGGGCCTTACGACCCGGACCGCGGCAAGCACGTGATTGCGTGGGCGCGGGCCTTCCTGGACGACGTGGTGCCCCTCGCGGAGGGTTCGCACTCGGCGGCGACGACGTACGCGGTGGCCGACGGGGCACTGGTGGTGACCCTGGACGACGGGCGCACCGTCGGGCTGCGCGACGCGGCGGCGTTCGCCGGTCACCGCGGGGACGCCACGGCGCCGGCCGCCGTGCTGCTGCGCAACCACGGCCTGGGCATCGAGATCCGCCTCGACCGCACCCACCCCGTCGGCGCGACCGACCCGGCCGGGGTTGCTGACGTGGTGTTGGAGTCGGCGATCACCGCGATCATGGACTTCGAGGATTCGGTCGCGTGCGTGGACGCCGCGGACAAGGTCGCGGCCTACCGCAACTGGCTCGGACTGATGCAGGGCACGTTGTCCGCGTCGGTGGCCAAGGGCGGCTCGGAGTTCGTGCGCACCATCTCCCCCGATCGCACCTACACCGCCGCCGACGGATCGCCGCTGCGGGTGCGGGCGCGGGCCCTGCTGCTGGCCCGTACCGTCGGGCACCTGATGAGCACCGGGGCGGTCCTGGATCGGGACGGCACCCCGATCGGCGAGGGCATTCTCGACGCGTTCGTGGTCGCGGCCTGTGCCCTGCACGACTTGACCCGGAATCAGGCCGACCGCAACTCGCCGGCCGGGTCGGTCTACCTGGTCAAGCCGAAAATGCACGGCCCGGACGAGGTTGCCCTGACCAGCGCTCTGTTCGGAGCCGTCGAGCAAACCCTCGGGCTGCCCGCGGACACGCTGAAGATGGGGATCATGGACGAGGAGCGGCGGACCACCGTCAACCTCGCCGAGTGCATCCGCGCGGCAGCGGCGCGGGTGGTCTTCATCAACACCGGGTTCCTGGACCGCACCGGCGACGAGATCCACACCTCCATGCAGGCCGGCCCGATGGTGCGCAAGAACGACATGAAGGCCACCACCTGGATCAAGGCCTACGAGGACTGGAACGTCGACACCGGACTGCGTTGCGGCCTGGCCGGGCGGGCGCAGATCGGCAAGGGCATGTGGGCCGCGCCGGACCGGATGGCCGACATGTTGGAGCAGAAGATCTCTCACCCCAGGGCCGGCGCCAACTGCGCCTGGGTGCCCTCCCCGACCGCGGCGACCCTGCACGCCACCCACTACCACCGGGTTGATGTGACGGCACGTCAGGCCGAGCTGACCGGACAGACCCGCGCGGTGCTCGACGACCTGCTGACGGTGCCGCTCGCGCCATCGGCCGACTGGTCCGCCGAGGACCGCCGGGCCGAGATCGAGAACAACGCCCAGGGCATCCTCGGTTACGTGGTGCGCTGGGTCGATCAGGGGGTCGGGTGCTCGAAGGTGCCGGATATCCACGACGTCGGGCTGATGGAGGACCGGGCCACGTGCCGGATCTCCTCGCAGCACCTGGCGAACTGGCTGTTGCACCAGGTGGTCAGCGCCGAGGACGTCGAGGATGTGCTGCGTCGGATGGCGGTGGTGGTCGACGGCCAGAACGCCGGCGATCCGCTGTACACCCCGATGGCACCGGGCTTCGACGGCCCGGCATTCCGGGCAGCGCACGACCTGGTCTTCCGGGGCACCGAGTCCCCGTCCGGCTACACCGAACCGATCCTGCACGCCCGCCGGGCGGAAGCGAAGGGAACCCCCTGATGAGCACGAACCTGACCACGGCCCGCACGATCATCGGCATCGCGCTGCAATTCGGGCACGACAAGGGGTTCAAGCCATTGACCGTGGTCGTCCTCGACGCCGGCGGCAATGTGGTCGCCGCCGAACGGGAGGACGGCTCGTCGAACAAGCGGTTCGAGATCGCGCACGGCAAGGCCTTCGGTGCGATCTCGATCGGCATCGGGTCGCGAGCCCTGATGGCGCGCGCCGAACAACAGCCCTACTTCATCGCCGCCGCGGGTGCGGCGATCGGGGGCGCGTTGGTGCCGGTGCCCGGAGGCGTGTTGATCCAGGACGGCGGCCTGACCATCGGCGCCGTCGGTGTCTCCGGCGACACCTCGGACAACGACGAGGCGGCCGCGGTGGCGGGCATCGAAGCCGTGGGCCTCACCGCGAACACCGGTTGACCACAACCCGACGACGAGGCCGCCGGCACCGCCGACCAGGTCAGACGAACAACATCCCTCCGTCCAGCAGCAACGACTGCCCGGTCATCCCGTCCGATTCGCCCGAGGCGAGGTACACCGCCAGGTGCGCGCATTCGGCGACGTCGAGGAAGCGCCCGGCGGCCACCCGCGCCCGGAACTCGGCCTCGACCGCATCGACCGTCTTGCCCGCGAGCTCGGCGTGCACCTCCCGGTACTGATCGAGCAGGTCGGTGTGCACCAGCCCCGGGCAGATCGCATTGACGGTGATGCCGTGTCGGCCCATCTCCAGCGCCACGCAGCGGGTCAGGCCGACCACGCCGTGCTTGGACACGTTGTACGCCGACTGATTGCGTGAGGCCCATTTCCCGGCGGTCGAGGCGACGTTGACGATCTTCCCGTAGCCGCGTTCGATCATCTGCGGGAGAACGGCCTGCATGAGGTGGAAGACGCCATACAGGTTCACCTCCTGAATGCGGTGGAACTCCTCGAAGGAGTAGTCGAGGAACGGCCGCGCGAGGTAGATGCCTGCGTTGTTGACCAGCACCTCGATCCCGCCGAAGGCGTCGGTCCCCTTCCGCACCAGGTCGAAGCAGGCGTCCCGGTCCGTAACGTCGACGACCGCTGTCTCCACCCGCACGCCGTAGGCGTCGAGGCCGGACTTGGCCTGCGCCAATAGGTCCGCGTTCGTGGCGGCGAGCAACAGATCGGCGCCCTCACGGGCGAAGCCCTCCGCGATGCCCAGTCCGATCCCCCGGCTCGCGCCGGTGATCAACGCGGTCCGGCCGGCCAAACGTCCGGTCATGGCGGGTACTCCTTGTCCTCGGCTCGGCCCTACCGGCGATCGAGGACCTCGTATTCGCGGATGCCGGCGGCCTCATCGTCGGCGCACGTCCGGTTCGGGGGCCGGGGCCGGAAGCGTCCCGTGGTGGACGATGTGCTGGTAAATGGCCTCGAGTGCATCGGTCAGTGGGGCGAGCAGCTCCGCAGGCAGGCCTGCGAAGAACAGCTGCCGGACCAGGTCGACGTGGCCGGGGGCGGCCGCGACGATTGCTTGTCGGCCTTCGGGCGTCAGGGTGATCTCCGTGGCCCGTCGGTCTTGGCTGGCAAGGCCGCACTGGACCAGACCGCGGCTCTCCATTCGCCTGGCGTGATGAGAGAGGCGGCTGCGCTCCCAACCGATCTGGGCCGCCAGGGCACTGACTCGAAGGCACTGGTCGGGGGCTGCGCTCAGGGAGTTGAGGACGTCGTAGTCGGCCAGTGATAACTCACTGTCGGATTGAAGCTGACGGTTCATCTCGTATCCCAGCCGTTGCTGCAGCCGCATGTAAGCCAGCCAGGCCTGCAGTTCGTTGGGACGCAGCCAAGCGCCCTCCGGCTTCCCCTTGCGTGACATATCACGCCACTTTAGTCGATTGACCTTAGGTGATAAATCACCTAATCTGCGTGACATATCATGCAATGACCCCCGGTGTCGTCGATTGGAACCTGCATGCCCAAGGCCGTGATACTCACCCGGTACGGACCCCCGGATTTCCTCGTCTGGAAAGAGGTGCCGATGCCCGAACCGCAGGCCGGTCAGGTGCGCATCCGGGTCAAGGCCGCAGGGGTCAGTCCCACCGATCCGAAGATCCGACGTGGGGACCTGAAGGCGGTCTTCCCGCTTCCCGCCGGTGCCGTGCTGGGGTTCGAGGCCGCCGGGGTGGTGGACGCACTCGGGCCGGGTGTCTCCGGGGTAGTAGAGGGCGACGAGGTGGCTTGGCTCCTGCCCGGTCTCGGGGGTTACGGCGAATATGCGTTGGCCTCCTCGTGGACGGCGAAGCCACCCAATGTCAGCTGGAGCGAGGCCGCCGCCTTGCCGTCGTCGGCCGAAGCGGCGGTCGGCATCCTCAAGCAGCTCGCGGTGGCCAAGGGCGAGACGTTGTTGGTCCTCGGCGCCGCAGGATCGGTTGGGGTGATCGCCATGCAACTGGCCGTCCGCCAAGGGGTGACTGTCATCGGCGCTGCCTCCCCGCGCGATCACGAGCTGGTGCGCGAACTCGGTGGTATCCCGGTCGGGTACGGCCCCGGCCTGTCCGATCGGGTGCGCGCGATCAGCCCATCGGTCGACGCCGTGCTGGACGCTGCCGGCAAAGGCCAGTTGCCCGATGCCATCACGCTCGCCGGCGGGCCGGCACGGGTGATGACTCTCGCCGATGAGCACGCTGCCGGCTTGGGCGTTGCGCTGTCGGCGCCCACACCGGACCGTGCCCCCGAAGCGGTCGATCAGACCATGCCGCTGCTGGCTTCCGGTGCCCTTCGACTCCGCCACCAGCGCAGGCTGCCCATGGCCAAGGCCGCCGAGGCCCATCGACTGCTGGAGGGCGGCCAGGTCCACGAGAAGCTGGTACTCGACGCGCCCTGAACTACCGGGACCAGACCGCAGGAGGAGCCGGATGGAAAGCCCGCTCGAGGTGGTGCGCAGGTTCTGCGCGGCGTGGGGCGATGGCATGGCGGCCGAGGACCTGGCCGCGTTCTTCACCGACGACGCCATCTATCACAACATCCCGATGGAGCCGATCGCCGGCCGGGCGGCCATCGCCAACTTCTTCGCCACGTTCATCCGGCCGGGCCCGCCCGGCATCGAGCGCATCGAGTTCCGCATCGTCAACATCAGCGCCGACGGTCCGGTCGTGATGACCGAACGGGTCGACGTCTTCACGCTCCCCGACAGGACGTTCGACATACCGGTCATGGGGATCTTCGAGCTCAGCGACGGCCAGATCAGCGCCTGGCGGGACTACTTCGACCTCAACCAGTTCACCAGCCGAATGGGATAAGCCTCGAGCCCAATCTCAGGCCGGCTCTTTCCGGCTGAGGATGGTCACGACGCCGGTCGAGCCGTCCACCTTGCAGAGGTCACCCGACTTGATGAGCGAAGTGCCGACGCCGGTGTTCATCACGCACGGGATGCCCAGTTCACGCGCGACGATGGCGGCGTGACTCAACGCCCCGCCGATGTCGACGACGAGCGCCGAGGCCAGAAACATGATCGAGGCCCAACTCGGATCCGTGGCCGGGGCAACCAAGATCTCGCCCTCTCCTACGTCCGCTGTGGTGGGATCCCGGACGACTTTCGCGATCCCCTCGACAATCCCGGGGCTCACCCCCACACCGGTGAGATTGTCTCCGTCCCCACGGGCCGCGCTTGCCGGCGTGGGCACGGGGTTGCCCTGCCAAGCGGCCGGGATGTGCAGACTCTCGTATTCCAGATGTCGGGCACGACGCTCGGCGATCACTTCTCTGACCGCAGGGGAAGGGCGGCCCAGAATTTCTTCGATCGTGAGATAGAAGACGTCATCCGGCGCGGCGATCACGCCGCTGTGCGCCAAGAGAACGCCGGCCCGGCGACTTCCGCACCGGGCCACATCCAGGGCCTGCAGGTAGGACGCTTTGGCGACCCCGCGTAGCGGGATGATCCGCCGACCCATCGCCAGGATCGCGCGTGTCGCGGCGCGCCGAGTCGCGGGTACTGCGGCAACGATCTGCCGTTCGAGTTCCTGGCGGTCCTGCTGCAGTTGGGCCGCCCGCAGGCGCGGGTCGTCAGCATCGTCGCGAGCTGCGTAGTCCCCCATCAGTCGAACCAGCGACGCCGGCTCTTCCCGCCAGACACGCGAGGCGATCTCTCCCTCTCGGGCGCCGTGGAAGCCGTGGCGCGCTACGACGTCCTCCAGGGGCACCTCGCCCCGGGAGGCCCGCCACAGTCCGGTGACGATCTCCGCCTCCGGGACTTCGCCGTATCCACCGGCGAGGGCGGTGACGTCACCCAGGTCGAGCGATCGCACGAGCCGGTCGAGAACCTCGTAGAGCGGCTGGACGACGCAAAACAGCGTGCAGGCCTGCAACGTGATGTTGTCTGCGAACCGCCTCGCGCCGGCCGCCAACTGGGCCAAGGCCTGGTCCAGGTCCAGTTCGGGGCCCGGGCGCACCTGGTCCCGCCACCAGTGATCGGTCTGGCGGGCCGCCGCGCGCAGCAGGCGGGGCATGCGCACGAACGTCAGCGGCATGCGGACCGCCACGACCGGATACCGCCGGCGGGTCGGGGCGAAGGCCAGGCCGTCGGGGACGGCGCCGAACACCTGCGCGGCGATGGCCGCACCCGAGGTGCCCGGGATCCGGTCTCCCATGCGCGCGAGGAACTCCACCTGGGCGGCACCCCGGCCGTAGAACGCCCGCATGAACCGCTCGTCCGCAGCGGTGGGCAGCTGCGACTCGGCCCGGGTGGCCGCGCCCACGCGATGAAACGCGGTGCGGGTCGCCTGCTCGGTCGCCGGGCCCCACAGCGACCAGCCGAGCGGCGTCAGGACACCCGGCGCAGCCTCGCCGATGTTGGCGGTCGTCCAATGCAGGTCCGGTGCGCTCAGCGAGTGGACTGGATCAGCGGCCGACATCGCCAGCCGGCTCATATCTGCTGCCGAAGGATGCCCTGCTCCATGATCCCGAACCCGACGGCACCGTCACCCGTCCGCACCTCGATGAAGTCGTCGTAGGCGCTCAGCGCCTGCGGTCCCGGTGGATCGTTGAGGGGGACGAAGATCTGAGCTTCCGGTCGTCCCAGGCTCAGCTCGAGGGACTCGCCGCCCTCGAGGTCGAGCAGGACGTGCCTGATCGCCCCCCAGGGGTCGCGGCGGGTCACCGTGCTGCCGAGGATGGTCGCGGTCCTTGCTCCGAGGAGGAACCCGTGGGCCGGCACGTCGCGATCGCGGACCGCCACCTTCATGAACGTCATGTCGAAGTCCGGGAAGCACAGGAACGTCGCGTAGTAGGCGGTCCAGGTGGAGATCTCCTCGCGATAGCCCCACGTGCGATCGCGCAGGGCGCGGCCCGCGATCCGGCGGGTGGTGGAGCCCACGGACACCGTCCCGGTGAACGTCCCGCCCTGTTGGAAGTGCTGGAGGACCTCGGTGTCGCTCAGGCCCGGCAGCACGTTGGCCTTCGAGTAGCTCGCCGGGGAGTGGATCGGCTGATAGCTGATGTCCAGTTCGAACTCGTGGGACTTCACCGCCATCCGGCCCCCGAGGTCGAAGTGGATGCCCGGCGTCGAGGTCTCCATCGGCGCGAGTGGCTCGAACACCTCCCAGCTCCGCCCGTCCAGCACGATGCTGCAGCGCGCCCACATCCCGCGTGCGTTGAGACCGCCCTGGATGTGCGCCGTGCAGTAGAACCCCTGCTCGCGGTCGAAGCAGCAGAAGAAGGAATTCTCCCGCCACGGAAGGGAATCCGGCGGCAGTTGTAAGGACGTGTGCAGTGGTTCCGCAAGGGGGCCCCACGGGCCGCGAGGGTCCTCGTTCACACCCGGAACCCGTAGCGCGCGCCGAAGGCCGTCAGTTCGTTGAGGGTCCGATATCCGCTCGGCGCCTTCACCACGGCATCGATGGCGTTCACGCAGCGGGCCGCGGTCATGACCACGGCATCATCCAGGCTGTAGCCCGTGCCGCCGGGGTTCGCCAGCGGGAAGTCTCCGCGGTAAGGCGGAAAGCCGTCAATCTCGATGCGATAGCCACCCCGGGTGCCGAGGTTCGGCCACTCCGGAGCCATCTCCGCACCCATCCGGTTGACGTGGTTGATCGCCAGCCTCGGCTCGCCGTTGACGATGCCGGTCAGCGACCACCGCATCGCCCCGATGGTTCCCGCTTTGATCTCCAGGCCGCTCGCCACGGTCACGGTCCGCGGGGACAGGTAGTGGTCGATGTCCAGCACGACCTCGTCAACGCGCAGACCGAACGCGTCCGCCATGGAGTAGATGGCACCGCCCCACCCTGCGCGCAGGACCGCCGCTGCCGTCTTCGGGATGTCCTCCGGCAGCCGCCCGTACCCCATGCCCAACATCACCTCGGGCACCGGGTAGTTCGAGTAGTCGATGAACTCCCAGGTGCGGACCTGCTCGATCCGGCCCACGACGCTCGACATCGTGATCGCCAGCGCGTCGGTGACGAATCCCGGGTCGATGCCGGTGAAGTAGATGCTCGACGAGCCCTTCTCGCAGGCCAGGTTCAGTTCGTCGCGCAGCGCGGCGCCGTGGGCGAGCTGAGCCCAGTGCATACCGGAGGCGACCGGACTGACCACGTTCTTTCCGCCGGCCAGAATCGGCAGGACCGCATCGACCCACTCCCGGCCCGGACTGCCCGGCACCGTCGGATCGAGCTGGGTCACGTCTCGCGGCATGAACACGACGCAGTCCGCGTCGAGATCGAGCAGCTCCTCGACGTTCTGGGTGGCGCGTACCCCGACCGGATCGCGGCCGACGATCTCTCCGGCGTCCTTCCCCGCCTTGGCGTCGGTGTGGCACTTCACCCCGACGAGCTCCAGCTCGGGATGGTCAAGGATGAAGCTCAACGCATGCAGTCCGACTGCTCCGGTTCCCCACTGGATGACGCGACGCGCGGACACGGTGGCTCAACCCCTCGCCGAGGCAACCAGCGCCTCTTCGACAGGTGCATTGCTCGCCGGCGCCGCGGACTTGGCGTTGACGACCTGAAGCATGGCCCAGGTGTTGACGCCCACCCAGAGCCCGAAGTCCACCAGCGGGATCCAGAACGGGAACAGGCCGTTCCAGGCGAAGGGCCCGGAGTCGAACAGGAAGCACAAGGACGCGCCGGTGAAGCTCATCCCCATCAAGATGTTGAAGTAGCCCACCGGCCGCGGGAAGGCCGGCCGCGGACTCTGGTCACTGAGCATCGCGGCGCCCATGGTCACGGCCAGCAGGACGGCCGGGCCCGCGGGGGCGATGAACAGCAACCACCCCAGATCGTTGATCGCCTTGGTGATCTCGGGCGGCTGGTCCGTCCGGAACGCCGCATCGGCGAGGACCATCAACGGGAAGAACAGGAACAGGACGAGCATCGACCCGGTGAGCTGGACGATGGTGGCGAGCGGAGACTCCTCGCCCCCCACGGCCTTCAGCTGGGTGTACAACACCCCAACCCAGGCGAACAACAGCGGGCTGGTGAAGATCGCGATTGTCAGACCGGCGCGCAGCCGATCGTGGTCCTCGGCGTACCGCGCGGCGACCTGGGCGGCGTTGTGCCCGGGCGAGATCGGCGGGACCAACCCCGCGACGACCAAGTACCCGATGCCGAACAGCAGCAGGCTGACCGGCCCGGCCCAGATGCAGATCCGTTGCGTACGGGCGTTCATAGCGCGGCTCCTACGGGAACGACCAACGGCTCTTCGATGACGGGCGCGGCCATGCGTTGCTGCACGGCCAGCGCCCGGAACAGCAGCACGCACAGCGAGGTGAGCCAGAGGAAAAAGAAGAAGAACGGGATCCAGAAGATGAACAGCCCGTTCCAGGCGAAGGGTCCGGACTTCCAGAGCCACGCGAGGCCGCCGAGCTCGAACATGGTGGTGCACCAGATCGTCAAGTACCCGTACGCCCGCGGGAACGGGGAATCCGGTGAGTCCTCACCACGCAGGCAGCACACCGCGATCGCGACGCCGAAGAAGATGTAGAACTGCACGGTCGTGAACAACGACAACAGCGCGAGGTCATGCGCCAGCGAGGTGATCTCGGGCGAGCGCCCGGGTCGGAAGGCCGCGACGCCGAAGAAGAGCGTCGGCACGCACAGGAAGATGGACGTGAAGGTGCCGCCGGCGAACATGAAGATCGACCAGACGCGACGACCCGGCTCGGTCCGCGCGGCTTGGATCGCCGCGACCACGCCGATCGGGATCATGAACGCGCCGGTGACCGATTGGACGACGCAGCCGGCCAGAATCCGGTGCTGGTGGTCGGAGTACCACTCGGCCACGTGCGCGGCGGACCAGGTCGGAGGTGGCGGAGGCACGATGCCGATCAACAACGCGCAGGACGCCGCATAGACCAGGGCGAAGGCGATGCCCCACCAGACCAGCGCGATCTGACTACGCGTCGAGAACAAGCAATCCTTGTTCATTCGCCGATCCCGACCAGCGCTCGCTCTCGGGACGCCGCGACCATCGACAGGGATTCGTAGCCGCTGGCGAACTCGACGAAATCGGCACGGCTCACGACGCTGTCCCAACTGGAAAGGATGGATTCCGGCGTCATGTCGCGGTCGTAGAAGCCGGCGTTGGTGCCCTGGAAGGTGATGCCGATGCGCCCACCGCCGGCATCGAAGGTGTAGCCGGAGACCGGGCACTGTTCGCTGGCCAGCACCGCGACGATCGGCGACACCAGCGAGGTCGGAAACTCCACCCGCAGCATCTCGGCCATGTCCGGCGAGACGAACTCGGTGGACATCGGGGTCGAGGCCATCGGGGCCAGCGCGTTGGCCTTGATGCCGAACTCCGCCCCGTCGAGGGCGACCGCCCGCATCAGTCCGTAGACGCCGGCCTTGGCGATCGCGTACGTCACCGAGGCCGGGTTGCCGAGCAGGCCGTTGCCGGACGTGGTGACCACGATCCGTCCGTACTTGGCCGCCGTCATGAGCGGCCACACCTCGCGGGTCACGTAGAACGTTCCGTCCAGACCGGATCGACGGACCAGCTCGTACTCGTCGATCGAGGCCAGGTCCAAGGTGGTGAACCGGCCGACCCCGGCGTTGTTGATCAGGATCTGCACGCCACCGAACTCCTCGGCGGCGCGCTGCACCAGCGACGCTGCGCCGGCAGGGGTGGAGATGTCGTCGTCGCTGGCCACTGCCCGACCGCCGGCCCGGTTGATCGCCGCTTCGACCTCGTCCGCTCCGACGACGTCGTTGACCACGACCGTCGCCCCACGCTCGGCCAGAAGTTCGGCATGCGACCGGCCGAGTCCACGCCCCGCACCGGTGACGATGGCGACCTGTCCGTTGAACCCGATGGTCATCGCACGCCCTTCAGCATGGTCGCTCGCCGGCCGGCCCGCACCGGCCGGGCTGCGGTCTGCAGAGCGGCGGCCTGATCGGCCACGCCGCCGGAGACCGCGGAGGATTGGTGGCCACCGATCTTCGGACCACACGCGAACACGCTCTTGTCCGCCGACGCCCACACGCCCGCGGTGTAGACCAGGACAGCGCCGCAGGGATTGGGCCCGTTGCCGCTCGCCCCCGGGGTGTAGGTCTGCGCCGGGATCAGACCACCCAACCGCTCGTTCTTGATCATGCTGAGGCCCTTGAGCAGCATCGCCGTGGTGATCTGCTGGCTTTGCGCAGCAGGACCCAGCAGCTCCAGCGCCCGCTGGAACAGCATTCCCTCGGCCCAGGCCTGCGCGGCGACGGCGTTGTACTTGAAGCCCGGCGCGTACTTGCCGAAGGCGCTCGCGAAGGCTGCCTCGACAGGATTGTCCGTCTGCATATAGGGAAAGACCGGGGCGCCGATCGAGATCTTGTACTTCTTGATCGTGGGGTTGTTCACGTCGAATACCGCGGCGATGCCCACCGTGTAGATGCCCGGGTGGTAGTCGATCGAGTCGCACGACTGCAGGAAGCGGGTGATGGAGGAGCCCTCCATGCCGAGGAAGAGACTGTCCGCACCGGCGTGCTTGGCGCCCTGGCACTGGGCGGTGAAGTCGGTCTGGGTCAGCGACATCGTCGCCTTGTAGACGACCTGCTGGCCTGCGGCCGTGGCGCTGAGCGGGCTGTTGCCGGACAGTGACTCGCCGGCGTTCGAGCACGCGGACGCCTCGACGCAGTAAAAGATCGCGACCTTCTTGCGGCCTTCCTCCGACTCGTGCTTGGCCGCGAGGTAGAACTGCGTCTCGATCGAGGAACCGACGTCGTAGAGGTACGGGTCGCTGGTCCAGGCGTGCGCCGCGCCGTCACCGCCGACCGTTGGCACGCCGGTGCTCTTGGCCACCGACTGGATCCCGCTGATGCTGATCGGGCTGAACACGGCGACCAGCGCGATGGCCTTGTCGTCCTGGATCAGCGTGCGGGCGGCGGCCGCCGCCGAACTCGGATTGCTCTGGTCATCCAGCGAACGCAGCTGGACCGGATGACACGCGACCCCACCGTGGTCGTTCATGTACCGCGCCCAGAGCTGAAGGGCGGGCCGGGCCTGTCCGATGCTGGCGCCGACCAGTCCGCTCCAGCTGCCCACCTGACCGATGGTGATCGGCGGGCCGGACTTCGCACAGATGACCGGCAGCCCGACGCCACCGGTGGCGGTGGCCGGCACCGAGCCGCCCGCAGTGGAGGTTGTCGATGCGCCATTGCGCGGGATGGCGGCCGGTTTCCCGGTCGTCGAGCCGGTCGAGGCGGCGGCCGGAGCACCGAGTGCTTGCGTCGCGGCCGGCGCAACTGCGGTTCCCGCCGCCGTCGCCGGACCTGTGTCGAGCGCGGCCGCCCCGTCCCGGGCGCCGGGGGAGTTGACCTGGGCCAGGGCCGCCGGAATCCGGGAACCGAGTCCGGCCTCGGCAGCGACCACGGAGTCCCGGCTCATGCGGGTGCCGCCGCAGGCGCTCACTGCCATCAGCGTGAGTGCGGTCAGGGCGATGCAGCCGCGGAACTGGCGTCCGGTGCGGAGCATGGTGATTCCTTCCTCGGGCATGTCAGCTGCGGGCCGGGACGGACGTCCGCACAGCGGACAGCGCAGCGATCCGGTCAGGGGTCGTCCGTACGGTGCGATCGACGGACAGGCGCCCGCTCTCGTCCACCACGGTCTTGGTGAGGCGGCCACGCAGTGAGGTCTGGGACAGCAACGCGGCAGCCACCGCGAAGACGCCGAAGCCGATCTGTTCGTAGAGCGCGAAGTCGCCGTTGCGGATGTAACCCGGCAGCACGACGAACAGCAGCGGAGCCACCACCGATGCCGTGACGGTCCGGCGTCCGGAAACCACGAGCACCGCGATGATCTGGATGGACACGAGGTAGTTGAAGGAGTCGACGTTGATCGAGCCGAACAGCGAGGAGTAGAGCGCACCGGCCAAACCGGCCAGGAAGGCCGAGATGGAGAACACGATCATCCGTGTCTGGTTGATGTTCGTGCCGAGCGTCGACAGCGCCACCGGCGAGTCCGCCAGCCCACGCAGCAGCCGGCCGAGCCGGGACTTCTCGATGACGGCGACCAGGGCGAGGGCCGCGACCGCGATCGCGAGCAGCAGGTAGTAGAAGCCTCGCTCGGAGTCGAAGTTGAGCAGGTGCGGGCGATGTGTCGCGAGGTCGGTGCCGACGCCGAACATGAAGTTGCGCTGGTAGAAGAAGCCGGCGAGCAGGACGCCGAAACCCAGCGTCGCGAGGCCCAGGTACAGCCCGGAGAGCCGGATGGCGGGCAAGGACACCAGCGCCCCGATGGGTACGGCGACCAGTGCGGCGACCAGAACCGCCAGCCCCCAGGGCAGACCGTGTTTGAGCATGTGGGCGAATGTTGTCCCGCCGATCGCGGCGAAACCCCATTGGCACAAGGAGATCTGCCCGGAGGAGTAGACGAGCAGCCCGAGGGAGGCGAACAGCACCACCTGGCTGAGTGCACTCGTCCAGAGCGGCAGGCGGGAACCGACGACCAGCGGCAGGACCAGCGCGCCGGCCAGGACCGCCGTTCCGCCCGCGAAGCGCCCACCGCGGGTCAGCGAGCTCGGCGGGACCGCCCGCGCCTTCACCAACTTGCCGACCTCGACCAAGCGGCCGCGGGGCAGGCAGATCAACACGATCAGCAGGATGAGGAACGGCATGTTGGTGTCCAGGCCGGCGAGGAACTGGTGGCCGGCGATCTGCTTGCTGGTCACCGCCTGCGCGAGACCGACGATGATGCCGCCCGCGTAGGCCAACGGGATGCTGCGGAAGGCGCCGATCGCGGCGGCACCGAAGGCCTGGATGATCAGGAACGACAGCACGATGGCGTCGACCGCTTGTTGGGTCTCGGCGAACAGGACGCCGGACAACGCGGCGAAGCAGGTCCCGATCAACCATGCGTAGCGACGGACGAGCGTGGGAGATTCCCCGGTCATGTCGAGCAGTTGCGAATCGTCGACGACAGCCCGCATGGCCGTGCCGATCCGGGTGCGTCGGAACAGCACGGACAGGATCACTGCCGCGGCGCAACCCACCAGGACGACCGCGACGTTCGCCTCCGAGATCCGTACGCCGCTCACGGTCGTCACGGGGTCGCGGGAGAGGAAGTGTTCGAAGGTGAGCAACTGCGTGCCGAACAGCAGCCCCAGCACACCCAGGGTGGCGACCAAAAGGCCCACCGTCGCCACGAAGCGGTACACGGCCGGAACCCGGGCCAGGCCTTCGGCGAGGCGTTCCATCGCCAACCCGACCACCACGCCGAACAGCAAGACCGAGATCACCAGGGCGAGTGGCCACGACATGCCGTGCCGCTGGCGAAGCTCGAGAAACAGGTAGGCCGCACCTGCGCCGATAGAACCGTGCGCGAGGTTGAAGACGCCGGAGGTTTTGTAGGTCAGGACCAGGCCCATGGCCGACAGGCCGTAGATGGAGCCGACGGTGATCCCGATGATGATGTACGGCAGAAACTCGCTCACGGCTCGCACACCCCACACGCCGTCAGCTGCGCAGCGGTGATCTCCGCTCTTCCCACCGCCACGAACTTCTTGCCGGCGACGAGCCGACAGCCGTTGCGGTGGAAGCGCGTCATCCGCGGGCCGACCACCAACTCGGCGGACGTCGGTACCGCGACCACCGACACCAACGGCCGAGCGAGCCCGCGGACGACCTCGGCACGGGCGGCACCCACCGAACGCAGCCCGGACACCAGCCACCCGGCGCAACCGATGGCGACGACTGCGGCCGCCAGGACCCCGAGCACAATCCAGTCGGTCTGCCGGGACCACAACGTGGTCCCCGATGCGCCGTACCACGCGACGACGTTGAGCACGATGCCGAACGCCACCCAACAGCCGACCCGGACCAGATCCGTCCGCTGCCAGGGTGTGTTGCCCAGGTAGCCGGACGCGCCCTCCCGGTCCGCGGACCGGTGTCGGCGACGACGATCAGCCGCCATCGTCATCGAGAGCTCTGCACGCTGACGAGAGCGGGACCAACGTGGTTGTCCGGACTGTCGTGCCTGAGGCTGTCGGCCGGGATGTGACGCTCAGCCTCCCGGGCCAGCCGGAGGATCCGGAGCTCACGCCACTCATCGCGCAGATCCGCGGACAGCCACAGGGTCGCGGCGACGGTGAGGTAGACCAGGCCGCCGATCCCGCACGAGATGACGTAGGGAAGCTGCTCGGCCACGTGGGGCGTCCCGCTGATGCCGAGCCAGCCGACAATCAGCGTGATGATGGCCGCCGCGAGGGCCACCGCCGCGAGGACGCGGTCCCACTGCGCGCGTAGGAAGGTCAGGATGTCCACGGGACTCGCACTCCTAGAAGTCGGACGGCGGCTGCGGCCAGAGACCCGATCAGGGCCACGCCCAGCAGGGCGAGGTACACGTTCGAGGTGTCGCGCGTGGCGGCGACCGTCTCGTAGGGGCGAAGGTCCACGCTCGACGCCGCGTTGCTGGTTGTGTCCGCGGACGTCTGTTCGGCCGGCCGGCCGAGGGTGTTGGTGTCCACCGGAAGGACACCGGAACCGAACGCACCTGGGGCAACCACACCGGATCCGTCGGCAGCGTCCACCGCGCCGGGCGTCGCACCGTCGAGGGTGGCGGAATCAGTCCCGGCCAGCGGGGACCCGCCCGGCGAGCCGAGTGGAGACGCGCCCGCGGTGACGTCCTTCAGACTCGCCACCGACTTACCGATGGTGACCGACACCTTCGTCGGCCCATTGAACCCTTCGTTTTTCGGCGGCGCGGGCAACACCGTGGTGAACTCCAGCGCCGCCCCGACCACGCCGACCGTCTTCCCGTTCTGCACGATCGGCACCGGCGCCGAATAGGTCGCCTCGATGCCGAGGCTCTTCAGCCCGGCCAGGACAGCCGAGGCCGGCACGGTCCACTTCTTGCTGCCGAGCTGCGGAAGCGCGACGGTGAAGTACCCGTTCTCGAATCCGATGTGCGGCGCCACCAGGGTCGTGCCGCCGAACGGTGCCGGGATCGGGATGGCCGGGTACTGCTGGGCGGGAAGCTGCGGCGCACCGGGGATGGGTACCGGGATCGGCACACTGCCCGGAGTGCCGGCCGGGATCTCCATGGAGAGCCCCGGCACAAACAAGTCGCTGAACTGCAGGATGGACAGCGTCTGCACGACGCCGGCGCTGTCGGTGGTGGCGCTGGCCGAAGACCGGACACCCTGCAACGAGAACACGCCACCCACCTGCGACAGCGTCGATTCGGTCGACGCCGTCGCGGTCAGTCCCCGTCCCGAACCGGAGTTGTTGACGACCTGCGCCAACGAGGACGAGCCGACGCCGTTGGGGTCGCCCACAGCACTGGACGCCTCGGACTCGTTGGCCTGGCTGTCCGCGCGCAGCGAGATGCCCGCCGCCCCACCGGTTTGCGTCTCCGGGATCGAGGACGTACTGACGATCAGCGGGTACGCGGGCATCGGCACCCCGAACACGCCGCCCACGAGTTTCGGCGAGGCGACCAAGGTGTCCCCCGGGTAGGGGAATGAGGCGAACGCCAACGAGCTACCCAGCGGGTCGAGCGAAGCCTGGGCGACCGGGCCCGAGACCTCAGGTGTGGGGGCCACCGGAATCGAGTCGTTGCTGAACCGGATGGAAACACCGTTGGCCGCAGCCAACCCGGTGAATGTGCTGAATGAGTCGTCGGCGCTGGCCGATTCCGCCAGGGCGAAAAGCGGCAGGGCGCCCAGCCCGGCGACCCCGATGTACGCCCCGATGGTCGCCCACGATGTCCGCCGACGCCGGCGTCTGTGCATCATCGAGCCTCCGCGTCCATGGTTACGTGTCTGCGATATCGTATCTGTGATGACTGATGTGTTCAAGGTCATGCCAGGGCTTTTGTCCGGCCGTGGGTTCAGATACGATATCGCAGCTGTCCCCAGTGAGGATGGCCAAGGCGAAGGTGGTGCGTGCAGATGACCGAGGCCCACGACGCCGGTCTGATGATTCGGGACGTGTCGGTTCGCTTCGGCGGCCTGCTCGCGGTGGACAGGCTCAGCCTGCGCGCCCCGGTCGGCGAGATCACCGGTCTGATCGGGCCCAACGGCGCCGGCAAGACGACGACCTTCAACGCCTGCACCGGGCTGGTCCGCCCGACCAGCGGGACCGTCCATCTGTTCGGCGTCGATGTCACCCACGCGCCGCCGCAGGTCCGCGCCCAGCACGGATTGGGGCGCACCTTCCAGCGCATGGAGCTGTTCGACTCGCTGCTGGTCCGGGAGAACGTCGCACTCGGCAAGGAGGCCGGGCTGGCCGGCTCACGGCCGTGGCGGCACCTGCGCAGCAGCCGGTCGAACGCGGCCGCAGTGCGCCGGGCGGCCGATGCCGCGATGGAACGCTGCGGCATTAGCGACCTCGCCGGCAGCCGGCCCGCGGACCTCTCCACCGGCCAACGACGCCTCGTCGAGTTGGCCCGCTGCATCGCCGGCGGGTTCAGCGTGATGCTGCTCGACGAACCCAGCTCGGGCCTGGACAAGGTGGAGACGACTCAGTTCGGCCAGATCCTTCGCTCGTTGGTCGAGGAGGAGGGCGCCGCCATCCTCATCGTCGAACACGACATGAATCTGGTGCTCGGGATTTGCGACTTCATCCAGGTGCTGGACTTCGGCAAGCCGATCTTTGCCGGCACCCCGCAGGAGATCGCGAGCAGCGAGATCGTGCGCGCTGCCTACCTCGGCAGCGAGGCGGACGACGACCTGGTGCCCGCCGGAGGAGGTTTCTGATGTTCACCCTTCACGACGTCTGCGCCGGCTACGGCGGCACCCGGGTGCTCCGCGACGTCAACCTCAGCGTCCCGCCGGGCAGCGTGGTCGCACTCCTCGGCGCGAACGGCGCCGGCAAGACCACGCTGTTGCGGGTGGCCTCCGGACTGCTCCGGCCGACCTCGGGCCGGGTCACCCTCAATGATCAAGACCTCACCCATCGGCGCCCGTTCGAGTTGGTGAGCGCGGGCGTGTGCCACGTGCCGGAGGGCCGCGGGGTGTTTCCGACCCTGACCGTGCGGGACAACCTCACCCTGCAATCCCCGCACGGCCGGGAAAAGGAGTCCATCGACCGGGCCGTCAGCGCCTTCCCCCGGCTGGGCGAACGGCTCTCCCAACTGGCCGGGACCATGAGCGGCGGCGAACAGCAGATGCTCGCGCTGGCGCGCACCTATGTGCAGACACCCAAGGTGGCGCTGCTCGACGAGGTCTCGATGGGCCTGGCGCCGAAGATCGTCGACGAGATCTTCGAGTTCCTGAGCCTGTTGCGCAGCCAGGGGTCCAGCCTGTTGCTGGTCGAGCAGTACGTGACCCGGGCCCTGGCCATCGCGGACTACGTGTATCTCCTGCACCGCGGCGAGATCTCCTTCGCCGGTGAGCCCAGCGAGCTCGAGGACGAGGACGTCTTCGCGCAGTACATCGGCGCGGATGTCGGTCACTGAGCGGTCAGTTGGGCCTCGCGCTCACGGAAATACGTCTCGGAGATCTGCGTGCCCAACGCGGTGAGCGGCATCGGCACGGCCGATGCGCGCGCGGCCACCACCGACTGCCACATGTCCTTGGACATGGTCGCGTAGATCTCCGGCGTCCCCGCCTGCGGATGGTCGTTGAGCATGTCGTCGATCAGGCCCCACGTTTCGGTCACCCAGGAACGCCCGGTGGAGACGTTGATCGCCTCGAGCGCAGCAGCCTCGGTGATGCCCTGCGACGCCGCGAACCGCAGCGCCTCCAGCACGATCAGGTGATTCATGTGCAGCATCACGTTGTTGGCCAGCTTCAGCGCCGCGCCGGCGCCCGGGCCGCCCACGTGGAAGATGTGCTTCGCGTAGCACTCCATGACCGGTCGGACCCGTTCCAGCACCGCACTGTCGCCGCCGACCAGCACGGTCAAGGTGCCGGCATCGGCCGCGGGACGCGACCCGCTCACCGGTGCGTCGAGGATCCCCGCCCCACTGTCGGCGAGCGCCGCAGCGAGTTCACGCACCGTCCGGGGCGCGACACTGCTGTGCACCAGCACCGTCTTGCCCGCACCGAGGTGTCCGTCCATCTCCCGTACCACCTGGCGTACCTGGTCGTCGTCGACGACGCAGATGCCGATGACATCGCTGCGCTCCGCGACCCGTGCGCAGCTGTCGACAGGCAGCGCTCCCTCGCGCTCGAGTGCCGCGGCCGCCGCGGGCCGTGCGTCGTGGACCACCAGGGAGAAGCCCGCGCGCACGAGGCGCAGTGCCATGCGGCCGCCCATGTCGCCCAGACCGACGAACCCAACGCGCGTTGCTGACAAATCGTCACACCCTCGTCTCGAGCCTGTTCAGATACGATATATCCGTGTAGCCTGGGAAGCCAGGATCCACAGCGGCGTGAGGACCCACGATGACGACGACGACCGATGTGTACTACGACCCCTGGGATCCGGCCTGCCGTACGGACCTGTTCGGGACGTACCACCGGTTGCTCTCGGAGGCACCGGTCTACCAGGGCCCGAACGGGATCTGGGCCGTCTCGAGCTACGACGGTGTGCAGTTCATCTTCCAGCACCCCGAGCTGTTCTCGAACCGGCCCAACCAGGACGAGACCATCGGCTTCCCGCCCAAGCTCGATCTGGAAGCCGACGGTGCCGCCGAGCTGCTTGGCCGGCTGATGGACGTGGCCATGAAGCTGCCCCTGGACTTCGACGAATTGCTCACCGCCCGGGTCATCGTCGGCGCCGACGCACCCATCCACACCCGGCAACGCAAGATCGTCAACCGCGGCTTCACCCCGCGTCGGGTCGCGGGCCTGCAGACCCGCATCGACGAGATCGTGGCCGAGTGCCTGGCCGGCATCGAGAACCGAACCGAGTTCGACCTGCTGCACGAGTTGGCGATCCCGGTGCCCGTCGGCGTCATTGCCGACCTGCTGTCGGTCGAGCGCTCGCGGCATGCCGACGTGCGACGCTGGACGGACGTGCTGACCACGCTGCCCACCAACGAGAACCGCGCCGACCCGGAGAGCGTGTTCGCCCTGCTCGCCATGTTGCAGGACTTCTCCGAGTACTTCGTACCGCTCGTGGAGTCCCGCCACACCAACCCACAGGACGACCTGATCAGCGACCTCGTCCGCGCGGTCGAGGACGACTGGATGACCGTCACCGAGACGGTGCTGTTCCTCCTCGTGATGATGTCGGCCGGCAACGAGACGACGACGAACCTCGTCTGCAGCACGGTCATTCAGCTGCTCAACAACCCGAACCAGCTCGAGCTGCTGCTGGCCCAGCCCGAGCTGCTGCCGCAGGCGATCGAGGAAGCCGTGCGCCACCAGTCGCCGTTCCAGTTCCTGTTCCGCGAGGCGGTCACCGACGTCGAGGTGTGCGGGGTGACGATCCCGAAGGACGCGATGATCGCGATTCTGGTCGGCGCGGCCAATCGGGACCCGGCGCATTTCCCCGACCCCGATGCCTTCGACATCACCCGCACCACGCCGCACCTCGGGTTCGGCAAGGGCGTGCACTTCTGTCTGGGCGCGCCGCTGGCTCGGTTGGAAGCGCGACAAGCCCTCGGTGCGCTGCTCCCCCACCTCAAGCGCTTCCGGCTGGCCGAGCCACCGGAGTTCAGCGACAGCCTGCTCATCCATGGCTACCGCGACGTCCGACTCATCGCCGACTGACATGACTCCGCTGCGCTTCGACGGCCGCGTGGCCGTCATCACCGGTGCGGGCCGAGGGGTCGGCCGCGAGTACGCCCGGCTGCTCGCCGGCCGCGGTGCGGCCGTCGTGGTCAACGACCTCGGCGGCGCCACCGACGGCACCGGCGCGTCGTCCGAGCCGGCCGAACAAGTTGCCGAGGAGATCCGGGACGCCGGCGGGATCGCCGTCGCCGACACGCACAGCGTGGCCGAGCAGGCCGGCGCCCGGGCCGTCGTCGACACCGCCCTCGAGCAGTTCGGCCGCATCGACGTTCTCATCCACAACGCCGGGTTCGTCAACGGCAGCTACGACCAGCTCGTCGCGGTCAACCTCTCCGGCGCCCACTGGCTCACCGAGGCCGCGTGGCCGACGATGCAGGAACAGCGCTATGGGCGGATCCTGCTCACCACGTCGAGTTCGGGTCTGTTCGGATCGGGCCCGATGCCGTCCTATGGCGCCACCAAGATGGGGGTGTTCGGCCTCGGCAAGTGCCTCGCGGTGCGCGGCCGGGCCGCCAACATCGCGGTCAACCTCATCTCGCCGTGTGCCTACACCCGGCTGGTCTCCGAGCTGACGCTGACCCCGCGCATGCAGTGGGTCGCGGACAACGCTGCGCCGGAGTTGGTCGCCCCCGCGGCGGTGTTCCTGGTGCACGAGAGCTGCCCGGTCAGCGGTCAGGCCTTCGCCGTGGGTGCGGGGCGGGTGGCCCGCATCTTCGTCGGCGAGACGACCGGCTACGTCAACCGCGACATGACCGTCGAGGACGTCTCCGCCCACCTCGGCGTGATCCTGGACGAGGACGGCTACCACGTGCCCGCGGACATGGACGAGCTCCAGGACCTCTACATGAAGACCGCGAGCGTCTGATGGCCCGTCAGTACAAAGAGAAAGGAAGGGCCTCATGACAAGCGGGGTCACCGAGATCGATGCCGCCGTCGTCGAACAGGCGGCGGCGTACCTGGCGGACCCGACCACGCGGCGGGACCCGTACGCCTTCTACGACCTCGTCCGCGAGGCAGCACCCGTGCTCCAGACACCCAGTGGCGTGTGGTTGATCTCGGGCTACGCAGAGGCGGGCGAGATCCTGCGCACCGACGACGTGCTGAGCCGCCGCGCCGCCGGCCTCAAGCACGTCATCGTCGATGACCCCGAGGCCAAGCTCATCTTCACCTCGCGCATGCTCTACAACGACCGGCCCGAGCACACCCGGCTGCGCCGTCTGGTGTCCTACGCGTTCACCCGCGGCGGCGTCGCGGCCTGGGAGGAGCGCATCACCCGGGTCACCCACGCCAGGCTCGACGAACTCGTGCCCCGCGGGCGGATGGACCTGTCCGCAGACTTCGCCTACCCGGTCGTCGAGCAGATCATCACCGAGCTGCTCGGGGTGCGGGCCGGCGACCTCCCGCTGTTCACCCGTTGGTCGATGGCGATGACCGAACCGCCGCCCGGCGGCGACCGTGACTCCTACCGGGAGGCCGCGAACACCGCCACCCGCGAGATGACCGCCTACGTGCGCGACCGGATCGCGGAACGGCGGGACGCGCTGGGCGACGACATCCTCAGCAAGCTGATCGCCGCCGAGGACGACGAGGGCCGCCTCGCCGAGCACGAGGTGGTCGCGCTCACCATGGAGCTGATCTTCGCCGGGCACGAGACCACGTCCAACTTCGTGGCCAACGGCATGCTGTGTCTGCTGCAGCGCCCCGACCAGCTCCGGTTGTTGCAGGCGGACCGCTCCCTGTTGGCCTCGGCGATCAACGAGATGCTCCGCTTCGAGAGCCCGGCGCCGATGCCGATGCCGCGCGTTGCCCTCACCGACTTCGAGATCGGCGGTCAGCGAATCGAGGCCGGCGACACCATCGTGGTCCTGCTCGCCGCGGCGAACCGCGACCCCGACGTGTTCAGCGACCCAGAGGTCTTCGACATCCGACGGACGCCGAACGACTACATCTCCTTCGGATTCGGGGCGCATTACTGCCTGGGCCAGCAGTTGGCCAAGCTCGAGTCCGGCGTGATGCTCACCGCCCTGCTCGATCGCCTGCCCAACCTCACCCTTGCCGGCGAGGCGATCTGGAGCGACCACCAGTTCTTCCGTTCCCTGTCCGCCCTCCCGGTCTCGTGGTGATTGCCGTGACGCAACGCAGTATTTGGTCCGACCTCGTCGGTGTCGGTGTCAGCGAGCGCTACTACGACGCGGCGGGAATCCGGACCCGGGTGCTGGAGGCCGGGTCCGGGACCCCGCTGATCCTGCTGCACGGCACCGGCGGGCACGCCGAGACCTACGCCCGCAACATCGGGCCGCTCTCCCGACACTTCCGGGTGCTGGCCATGGACATGGTCGGCCACGGATACAGCGGTCATGCCGCGGGCGACTACACGATGGACTTGTTCTCCGATCACGTCGTCGGCCTGCTCGACGCGATCGGGGCCGAGCAGGCGTTTCTCTCCGGTGAATCGCTCGGCGGAGGTGTCGCCTGCTGGACCGCGTTGCGGCATCCGGATCGCGTGCGCGCCCTGTCCCTGAACACCGGCATCCTCGCCCGGCCGGACGAGAAGGGCATCAAGGACCTCGACGACATCGGTGCGCGGACGGCGAACCTCGCCGCCAACCTCAATGCCGAGACCATCCGGCGCCGCCTGGAGTGGCTGGTGTTCGACCCGGCGTCGATGACCGACGAGATGGTCGCCATCCGGCTGAAGGTGTACTCCCAGCCCGGCATGGTGGACACGATGATCAACGTGATGAACACGGTGCTGCAGATGAACCGGGCGGCCTTCGGCGACACCGACTACTACAGCCACACGCTGGCGAACATCAAGTGCCCGACGCTGGTGGTCTGGACCGACCACAACCCCGGCAAGAGTTACGAGGCCGTCAAGCCCGCGATCGACGCGATCCCCGACCACGAGTTCCACCTGCTGCGCGACGCCGCGCACTGGCCGCAGTGGGAGAAGCCCGACGAGGTCAACCAGCTGATGATCGAGTTCCTCACCCGCATGGAACGGCGAATCTGATCAGCGTCGCGGTTTACGGGGCCACCGGGCACTCGGGCCGACAGGTGGCCCGCCGGCTCGTCGAGATGCGCTGTCCGGTAGTCCTGGTAGGGCGAAGCCGCGAGAGATTGGCCGCGCTGCAGGCCGACCTCGACGGCGACGTCTCGATCCGCGTCGCACCGCTGGATGAGCCGATGGCCCTGCGCAGCGCCCTCGACGGATGTGCGGCCGTGGTGGCGTGCGCCGGTCCGTTCGTGCGCTACGGGGAGCCGGTCGTGCAGGCGGCGATCGATGCCCGGGTCCACTATCTCGACATCAGTGGGGAGCAGTCCTACATCCGCCGGATCTTCACCCACTACGGAAGCGCCGCCGAACAAGCGGGCATCGCGCTGATCCCGGCCGTGGGTATCGACTGCATCCCGGGCGACATGCTGGCCACGCTGGCCGCCGAGGGCCTCGGGCCTTTGCAGCGGCTGACCGTAGTGATCGACGTGCGGGGCGGACGGACGAACACGGGCTCGTTGCTGACGCTGCTCGATACTGCCCACCGTCGTGAGGGGCTGAGCTACGCCGACGGAACTTTCAAGCCGGCTCCCCGGCAACTGCGCGGTGGCCGGTGGGAGCTCGCCAGCGGTGAGGAGGTCTCGCTTATGCGCTTCGCCGGCGCGGAGGCCGTCCTGCTCCCCCACCACCTGGACACCGCCGGCGTCGAGGTCTTCTTCACCGCCGGGTCTGCGCTGCCCGGATGGGTCCCCGGCGCGGTCGGGCTGGCCTCGATGCGGCTCGCCGAAGGCATGGCCCGCACCCCTGCCTACCCTCTGTTGCGCCCCCTGATCGCCAAGCTGCCCGCGCCGCGTCAGGACATCGAAGAGATCTCGGTCGAGGTCGAGGCTCGGTCCACCGACGGAAAGACCCGCCGCGCCTGCCTGACCGCGCCGGGCGCCTACTGGTTCACCTCGATCGCCGCCGCGCAAGCCACGGTCTGGGCAGCAGCAAGCGGATTCGACCGGGCCGGACCCCTGACGCCCGCCCAGGCGTTCCCGCCGATCGACTTTCTCGACGGTCTGGTCGCCCTGGGCGTCGCTTACCGCGTCGGCCCTCTCGACGTTTCGACCCGCTGACTGCATGTCGTAGTGGGCGGATGGCAGAGAGCGTTTCGTCATAGAGCCTGGACGCAATCTGCAGACTTGCCTTTCCGGTTTCAGGCGCTGATCAACCGCTTCCTACGCGTTGCCGCGCGCTCCGCAGAACCGGCCTTCTTTGCGGGCGCAGCCTTCTTCGCGGGGACGGCAGCCTTCGCGGCAGCGGCTTTCTTCGCGGAGGCCGCCTTCTTCGCAGGAGCGGCCTTCTTCGCGGACGAAGCCTTCTTGATCGCGACTCTCGGTCCGGCGACACGTGCTTCTAGTTGTTGACCGATCGATACGTTCAAACGGAGATCGAGGGCGTTGCTGAGGCGCAGTAGCACCGCGAAGGTCGGAATCGTTCCGCCCACCTCGAACCGTGCCACTGCAGGCTGGGTCATCCGTGCACGCTTAGCCAGCTCGGTTTGCGTCCAGCCCCTAGCCTCGCGCTGCTCACGAACCTTCGCGCCGAGTTCGAACGCGAGCTTCGCGGTGGCGTAGCTCTCCCGGGCGGCTGGAGAGTCCACGAGGCGCTTACGGGTCTCCGACCACTTCTCAGCCATCGTTGTTTCCGTCCTCTGCGGTGTGCCGTTCCTTCATGCACTTGTCCATCGCGCGCTTCGCGCGTTTGATCTCCGCCTTCTCACGCGCCTTGGTCTTGGCGAAGACAGTCAGCAACACGATCCGGCGGCCCGGAGCGATCCAGTACGAGATCCGAACCCGGTCGCGGCCCAGATACAAGCGCAGCTCACGCAGCTTTCCGTCCAACTGCGACGTGTAGGGGTAGTCGAGCAACGGCCCACGTTCCGCGAGGAGATCGACGTAGAACGCGACGTGGCCGAACTCCCCATCGGAGAGCGCATCCAACCAATCGCCAACCTCCGACTCGTGCTCGACCTCGCCCCAGTCGGACATACCATCTATGGTATCAAAGCAAAGTCCAGACTCGGCTGAACTCTCGAGAGTCAGCGCTGCGGGGCTCTGAGATGGTGTTCAGCGATCGCGCTTCGGGTCACGACCGCCGCGGCGACGGGCTCTCCGCGGATGAGTCTCGCGCAGGTCACACGTAGGAGCCGAGAAGCTGGTCCGCGAGCCGGTCCAGGGACGCGTGGATGCGCGCCGGCGAGCAGTCGAGCAGCCGGGGCACGACGATGCGGCTCACTCCGAGGTCCTCCATCCGGTGAAAGGAGTCCAGCAGCGCCGGGCCAACCGGATCGTCCCCGACCAGGGCGAATGACATCGTGCTCACCTCGACGTCATCCGGCTCGCGGCCTGCTTCCGTCGCCGCCCTCCGCATCACGGTGATGAGCTCCGTCAGCGCCTCCACGGTCGGCGCGATCGGGTAATAGCCGTCCGCGAGGCGCCCGGCCCGCTTTGCGGCCACCATGCCACTGCCGCCGACGACGATGGGGACCGTGGACCCCGCCTGCACGGGCTTGGGATAGCACCGAGCCCCACTGAAGCGGGCGTGCGCACCGGCGAATGAGGCCTGGTCGCTCTCCCACAGCGCGCGAACCGCGCCGATGAACTCCTCCATGCGGGTACCACGCGCATCGAAGGGAACGCCGATCGCCTCGGACTCCTCGCGCATCCAACCGACGCCGACGCCAAGGATCACGCGTCCGCGCGAGAGCAGGTCCAGGGTCGCGACCTCCTTGGCCAGGACCACGGGGTTCCGTTGCGGCAGGATGAGAACGCCCGTGGCAAGGCGAATGCGGGTCGTGATGCCGGCGACGTAGGCGAGCCACACCAGCGGGTCCGGTACGTCCGTCTGAGGGGACTGGGGAAGCCGGCCGTCGCTGCTGTAGGGGTAGGCGGAGGTGTAGTCGGGCATGACGACGTGCTCACCCGCCCACACCGATTCGAACCCCAGACGCTCGGCCTGCAGCACTGCCTCGGTCGCGTACTCCGGGTGGGCGAGTCCCTCGCCCTGCCCCATGCCGAGCATCACCCCGAACTTCATCGGGAAGTCGGCACGAGCGCGTCGAACTCCTTGGGGTTCTTGTAATAGACGTCCGCGCGGCTGATCCGGCCGTCGGTCAGCCAGTAGTGCTCGGTCACCGGCTGAGACACCGTCAGCCCGTTGGCCCGTGAGGTGAAGTGTCCGGTCATCCGCGCGACCACGAACTCACCGGCGTCGTGCACCGTGCAGTCGGTCAACGTTGCGGTGGAGAAGAGCTCACCGATCTTGGTGACCAACTCCAGGAAACCCTGTGCTCCGACGTAGGTCCCACTGTGCGGAAGGCCGCCGCTCTCCACCAGCACGCAGTCCTCGTGCATTCGGCTCATGCAGCCCGCGATGTCGCCGTTGGCGAAGGACTCGAAGAACTCCTCCATCACCCGGACGTCCTTCTCACTCATTGTTGCCTTCCTCTCTCAGGTCAAGGAGCTGGGTCAGGTCGACGAACTGCTGTTTCATGTCGGCGACCCGGGCAATCCCGCCGACGAAGCCGGAGTAGTTGGCGACCACCATCTGGTCGACGCCCACCGCGCGATACGGCTCGAGGCGCGCGGCGATCTCGCCCGCGTTGCCGATGAAGACGCCGAGCGCCTCGACCATCTCGATCGGAATCTTCGGCGCGATGTCGGCGAGTTCCTCCGGCGGTAGGTCGTGGATGAGCATGTCGCTATACCCGGCTCCGCCTCCGGGTTTGGTGAGGCCGAACGCCTCCCACAGCGCGGCGGGCGCTGTCATGGTGATCAGCTTGGCCAGCGGCTCCGCATCGAAGCGCTCAATCACCTCATCCCGGGATTCGCCGAGGACCAGCAAGACGGTGCAACGCGTCGCAGGGGCCGGACGCCCGGCCCTGGCCGCGTGCTCGGCGACGGTGTCCCGTTGTGCCTTGAAGGTGTCCGGATCGATGAAGATCGAGATCCATCCGTCTGCGTAGGTCCCGACCAGGCGCATCGCGCGGGGGCCGTGCGCGGCAACCCAGAGCGGCATCGTGCCGACGCCATCGCGACCCGACGGCAGGCCCATCGTGCCGTGCAGCGGCGCCGGCATCCGACCGTGATCGAGCAGCGAGCGGGCCTCGATGAGGAACTGCTCGAGTCTGGAGACCGGCTTGTCGAAGGGGTAACCGAAGGGGACGTTGTTCTCCGCCTCGCCCGATCCGACGCCGAGCAGGTATCCGCCGGGGCACATGTGATGGACCGTCAGGGCCGCGCGAACCATGTCAGGTGCCCGGCGCCGGGTGGCGTCGGTGACGATGGTGCCCAGCGGCAGCGCGGTTTTTTGGCCGAGGATGCCGGCCAGCACCAGGGGGTCCGCGAACGCATCCGGGGAGCACCCGGCGTCGCTGTAGCTCATGCGGTCCCACAGGCCGGGGTGGTAGAAGCCCCAGAGGTGGTCGGGCAGCCAGATGCTGTCCACCCTGGCCGCGTGCGCGATCTCGAGCTCGAGCTCGTAGTGCTCGAGGCGCTCGTACGGCGAGCCGAGGGCAAGGCCGATCTTCATGTCATGTCCTCTCGGTAGTAGATGCGCTCCACCCAGCCGTCGCCGTCCTCGCCGTCCCATCGGTAGCGAGCGGGCCCCTCCACCGGGATCGCGCCGGTCGGTTTGGGCCCGAGCGGCATCCGGCACGGGTTCTCCAGCGTGAACGCCATTGAATGCGTCATCCGGCCCTGCACCTCGGCGGCGCCGGCGGGGCTGGTGAAGCGGACCGTGAACGAGGTCGGGTCCCCCAGCGCGCTGGTCAGCAGCGGTGCCTCCAGCGATGCCATCGCATGGAGCTCGCCGTCGCTCCAGACGAAGCCGTGGGAGAACGGCGGCACCCCCTCCATCTCGACCCACAGGCCGCAGAACGCGCGGCCGCTCGGGAAGACTGCGTTCACCCACGCCTCACGGCGCATGCCGGTGTAATTACGCGGTCCGCATGAGTGGTCGCGCATCCCCATGCAGTCGACGTGGATCGCACCGTCGGCGAGCAGGAGGTCGCCGGTGACCTGGCAGGCCTGCTCGACGTGCACCCGTGCCCAGCTCTGGCCGTGCATGGCGTCGGCGGCATGTCCGCCCCGCTGGTCCGAGCCAACGCCCCAGGGCGGCGTCACCCCGACGACGTCGAGCGCCAGGCGCAGCGGTTCGACCGGGCCCTGGGTCACCGGTCCGGCGGCAGCTTCCTCTCGGCTGAGGATGCGGGCCATTCCGTCGAAGTCGAGCCTCCAGCGGCGCAACGGCTCAACGGGGCCGAAGCTGAGCTGCCCGTCCGAAGCGGTGCCGGTGCCGCGGTCGCGCGCGAACGAGCGACTAACCCGCAGTTGCCCACCCGGCAGGTAGGTGATGAGGATGCCTTCCCAGATGCCGGGGTCGTCCACCATGCGGCTGAGATGCACGTAGAACGCGACGCCGGCGACCGAGTCGTGGACGACGAGCTGCAGGTTCTCGCTCCACCCGGGTACGCCCGGCAACTCGTGGAGTCGGTCGTCGTCGGGAACGATCCCGAACCGGTCGGTGGCAGTCGTCATGAGTAGGTCTCCTCGGGCTCCCGGTGTGCCGCGCAGAGGACCTCGACCGTGCCGGCCGCGCCGTCCACGATGACCTCATCGCCGGTCCGCAGGCGCCGGGTTCCGTCCCGGGTGTTGATCACGCACGGAACCCCGAGCTCGCGGGCGGCGATCGCACCGTGGCTCAGTGCGCCCCCGATGTCGATCACGACTGCGCCCGCGACGAGGAACAACGTCACCCAGCTCGGGTTGGTTGTCTCGCACACGAGGATCTCGCCCTCGCTCAGTTCGACCTGCGCCGGATCATCCACGACGCGGATCCGACCTCGGACGACGCCCGGCACCACCCCGATCCCCCGGATCGGCTCGTCGCTCTTGACCCGGACATCGAGCGGCTCGGGTGTGCCGCGCCAGGTGTCCGGCAAGCGGACCAGCTTGCATTGCTCATAGCTGCGGCGGCGATCCTCGATGTTTGCGCCGATCCCACGGATGAACTCATCGGTGGTCAAGAAGTAGGCGTCCTCACCGGCCTGGCGTGCAGCGGCGCGCGCGACGTCGAGGATCTGGACGTAGGACGTCTTCCCGATCTCGCGCTGCCGGACGAACCGCGCCGTCAGTCGCAGTAGCGGGGTCACAGCGGTGGGCAGTTGCCGTTCCAACTCACGACGACGGGCGGTCTGCCGCGCTTGACGGCGCAGCGGGTGCTCGTCCGGCGAGAGGTCGGCGTACGCCGCGAGCAGTTGCTCGAGCGCCGAGCGGTCCTCCCGCCACGACTTCGTGGACAGGTCGCCGGACGCCGGGCCGTGATATCCGTACTTCTTGACGAAGGCGTCGAGAGATGCACCATCGCGTGCGACAGCCCAGAGGTCGCAGAGCAACTGTGTCTCCTCAAGTCCCCCGTAGCCGGTGCTGAGTTCCGCCACCGAGACGCCGGCCCTCTCGGCCAGTGCCGTGACTCGTTCGAAGCACGCCTGGGCGAGCATGGTCACCAGCCCGTGCAGGTACATCATTCGGGCGAAGCGGCGATACGCCTCGCCGAAACTTGCCTGGCCCGGATCGGCCACAGAGGCTCGCCACCACGTTTCGTTCGCCGCGCGGGCGACGAGCAGCTCGCGCGACGCCGCCCGGGCGGTGACGGGGAGCCTGACGGCAACGACGGGGTAGCGACGACGAATCGGCTTGCTGCAGGCGCCCGATCGCACGACACCGAGCAGCTGCTCCTCGAATGCGTCCCCCGACGTTCCCGGCATCCGATCAGCGAGCTCGCGGAACCTGTTCACGTTGCCGGCCATCCGCCCGTGGAAGCCGGCCATGTGGCGGCGATCGACGTCCTCGATGGAGGCGACGCGAGCCTCCCGGCGGGAGAACGCTCCGAGTGCTCGTCCCATAGCGACCAGCGACTGCTCCGACGCCTCGAGCCAAAAGGTCAGTCCCAGTGGTGTCTGCACACCGGGGTTGGCCTCGCCGAAGTTGACCGTCGTCCAGGTGATCTCTGGCCCACTGATGGAGTGAAGCGGATCCGGTGTCATGGCTCGACCACCGTAGAAATAACAAGTGTCACTTGTCAATGAAACAAGCGTCGATTGTTTGAATACCCTCGGATCGTCGAGCTACGATGCGTTCCCATGGGAGCGACCGGCACCACGCGCCGTCCGCGCCGGTCCTCCGCCGAGATGCGCCAATTGATCCTGGCGGCCGCGAGCCGGCTGTTCGAGGCACAGGGTTATAGCGCGACAACCACCCAGCAGATCGTCGACGCGGCAGGCGTCGACCCGCCGAGCCTCTACCGGCACTTCGACTCGAAGGCCGACCTTTTCGAGGTCGCGATGCTCGGGCCGCTGCAGCAGTTCCTGCAGAGCCACGCGGATTACTGGTCCGCCCATCCGCTCGGCGAGGTCGACCCGGCCGAGACGATGCGACGGTTCGCGACGGGCTTCTTCACGATGCTTCAGGAGAACCGCGACGCGATGAGGCTCCTCGTCACGGCGTCCGGGGACGACGAACTGGGCAAGATCGCGCGACGCGTCAGCGCTCAGTTCACCGACGGGCTCGTCGCCATGCGCGACATCCTGGTGGCGGAAGGCAAAGTCCACGAATTCAAGGGACTCGCCGCGCCCGACGCCACCATTGCCGCGGCCGTCGGCATGATCATGTCGATCGCGCTGTTCGACGACTGGGTCTTCCCCGCCGGCCGGCGGCCCAGCAGAAGCCGGGTGATCGCGGAGATCGTCGACATGGTCCTCTACGGCGTCACCGCACGTCCTTCTTGAAATCTGGTCCCGGCTGACTATATGGTTGATACGTCAACCATATCTCTCTGAAGGGCGTCAGCTGATGAGCCTCAACCATCGAGTCGTCCTTGCCCGGCGCCCGACGTCATTGCCGGTCGAGTCGGACTTCGCGCTCGACGCGGCACCGGCGCCCACCCCGGCTGCCGGCCAGATCCTGGTGCGCACCCTCTACGTGTCCATCGACCCCGGCATGCGCGGATGGCTGCTCGACGCACCCAACTACTCGGCACCCGTGCCCGTGGGAGGCCCGATGCGCAGCTTCGGCATCGGTGAGGTCGCAGAGTCCCACAACCCGGCCTATGCGGTGGGTGACCTGATCGTCGGCATGACGGGCTGGCAGGAATGGGTCGTCCTCGACCCGACCGATGTGCAGCGGCGGATCCCCGCCGGTTCTGGTCCGCTCTCCGCTCATCTTGGCGTGCTGGGGCTCACCGGGTTGACGGCATACGTCGGCATGCTGGAGATCGGCGCACCGCAACCGGGCGAGACCGTCCTGGTCTCCACCGCTGCCGGCGCCGTGGGGTCCGTCGCCGGACAGCTGGCTGCGATTGCCGGCGCCCGGACGGTGGGCCTGACTGGGTCGGAGGAGAAGCGTCGGCTGCTACTGGACCGCTTCGGTTTCGATGCCGCCATCAACTATCGGTCGGAGCCCGATCTGGCCGCCGCCATCGGCCGCGAGTGCCCGACCGGGGTCGACGTCTACTTCGATTCCGTCGGTGGATCCATGCTCGACGCCGCCCTGCAACACGTGAACGTCGGGGCCCGGGTGCCGGTGTGCGGAACGATCGGCCTGCCGCCCGGCGCCGTCGCCGATGGCCCCCGGCCCGAGCGCACAATTCTCGTCAAACGGCTGCGCGTGCAGGGCTTCATCGCCACCGACCATTTCGATCGGTTCGACGAGATCGCCGGACGGCTCACGGATTGGCTCGACAGTGGGCGGCTGACCCATCTTGAGGAGATCGCGCCGGCCCTCGCGGATGCTCCCGGAGCATTGGTCCGGCAGCTTGCGGGCGAAAACCTCGGACGTTCGCTGGTCCGGATTGCCGCGGACCAGCCTCTCTCGCTCTCCCGTCCCTGACTCAGCTCTGCGGCGAGCCCGAACAGATCACACCGGCAGCCAGCAGCCGATCGATCTGCGCCGGGTCGACCCCCAGCTCGGTCAGCACCCCGACACTGTCCGCGCCCAACCGAGGTGCGCCGCGGCTCGCCAGTGGTGCCAGTGGCACGGGACCGCGCACGTGGCGGTACGAGCCCTCCCCGGCCTCGCTACACGCGACCAGCGAGCGAGCGCTCAGCACCGGATCGGCCAGCGCCTCCGCCAGGCTGTTCACCGGCTCGCAGGGGACGGCGGCGGCTTCCAGGGTGGACACCCAGTACGCGGAGGTCTCCGCGCTCAACAGTCCGCTCAACCGGTCGACCAGCGCGTCCCGGTGCGCCAGTCGACCGGAGTTCGTGAGGTAAGCGGGATCGGCGAGTGCCTCGTCATCGAGGGAATCGACCAGCCGCGCCCACATCGGGTCGTTGCCGACGAAGATCGCCACGTGCCCGTCCTTGGTCGCGAAGGTCTGGGCGGGAACGATCGACGGGTGCGCGCCACTTGGGTGCCGGGCCGGGGCGTAGTCGGAGTTCAGGGTCCAGGCGGCCAGGTAGCTGAGCATGGAGACCTGGACGTCGTAGAGCGCCAGGTCGATGTGCCGGCCGCGGCCGGTGCGCTCGCGTTCGACGACCGCCGCGGTCACGGCGAGGGCCGCGGCGAGTCCGCCGCTGTGGTCGACGTAGGAGATGCCCGCCTTTCCTGGCGGACCGTCAGGTTCACCGGTCAGGCTCATCACGCCCGCCCGGGCCTGGATCGTGTAGTCGTAGCCCGGCCGGCGGGCCTCCGCTCCGGACTCTCCGAACCCGGTGAGCGAGCAGGTGATGATCGCCGGGTTGACCGCCGCGAGCGACTCGTGATCGAGCCCGAGCTTGGCCATCACACCGGGCTTGTAGTTGTCCAGGACGATGTCGGCACGCCGCACCAGGTCGAGCACGACCGCATGGCCGGCGGGGTCGGTCAGTCGGACGCCGAGCGAGCGCTTGCCCCAGTTGAGCGACATGAAGTACACGGACTCGTCGCCCTGGAACACCGGCCCCACGCGCCGGGCCTCGTCCGGGTGGTCCGGGTCCTCCACCTTGATGACGTCGGCGCCGAGGTCCGCGAGGGCGAGGGTGGCGTAGGGGCCGGCCAGGAAGTGGCAGAGGTCGAGAACGACCAGACCCGCGAGCGGTCCGGCGGTCATGCCGCGCCCAGCACGACCACCGCGAGCACGGCGTCGGCCGGTCCCGGGTTGTGCCAGGCGTGCGCGGTCCCCGTCTGCACGAGGGCGTCGCCCGGCGCCAGCTCGGTGGAGCTGCCGTCCTCCAGGATCAGCCGCAGCCGACCGGCGATGAGGACCCCGAGGTCGAGCGTCGGGGTCGCGTGCAGCTGCGGCGGCGCCTCGGCATCGTCGGCCGGAAGCGTCAGCAGCCAGTAGCGCACCCCGCCCGGACCGGGAAACATCCCGCCCGGGCCGGTGCCGGCGTTGCCGTCCGCCCAGAGCTCGGTCAGCTGCCGGCCGCTCGGCAGCGTCCGCGGATCGATTACCCGGTCCTCGATCGCCGCGGATCGCCCGTCGACGTCGAGGCCGGTGCGCAGGACACGGCCCACCGTCACGGCGCGACCGTGGGATAGACCGCGAACACCTTGTTGGAGTTGAAGATGTGCGTCTCGACCAGGCTCGACCACGTCGGCCTGACGCCGAGCTCCCCCATCGCGCCCGCGAGGCAGAACCAGTTGAGGACTTCCTGCTGCCCCGCGCGCTCGACCTCGGCCAGCGAGGTCCCGCGCCACGTCGCCGTGTCGCCGGCGACCAACGCGTCGTAGAGCCGGCGATCGGCCGGGATGTCGGGGTAGAGCCGGTAGGTGTGGTCGGTCATGAACGCGTGCGACCAGCTCGAGGACGCGAGCAGGGCGACCCGCCACGGCGAGGCCAGCGCCGCGCGCGCCACCGCGGCGCCGACGTCGACGCAGCGGCGAGGACTCGGTGACGGCGGGTCAGTCGGCTTCGACCGCTCCGCGAACCGGCTCCGCCCGCCCCCGAAGGAGATCACCCGGCGGCCGTAGCAGTTGATGGCCATCGGCAGCACGGGGTAGCTCAGGCCGGTCCGGTCGTAGTCGAGCAGCAGCAGGGCGTTGAGGAAGGAGTGCGGCAGGCTCGGGTGGTGCAGCGGCGCATACGCGTAGGCCATGTCGATGTCGTCGTCGAGCAGGGCTTCGGCGAAGTACTTGCCGGCCTCGGGCGCACCCGGGACCTTGAACTCCGTCTCCTTCGCCTCGCCCCAGACGTTCTCGTAGGGCACCTTCGCCCACGGCGTCGCGGTGATGTCGCCGTAGCCGAGGAGCGCGAACGGCGGAATCAGGTCCTCGCGGAAGTTCTCGTACTGGTCGTCGCCCCAGATGAGGACAACGTCCGGGTTGAACTCGTCGAGCGCGGCCCGCACCACCCCGAA
>Ga0137412_10000172_pt1 | contig 41215 bp, 31 predicted proteins | sample CZODoug2_1_16fun_FD_122160 | JGI IMG/M metagenome (GOLD analysis project Ga0137412, IMG submission 122160) | Vadose zone soil fungal communities from Angelo Coast Range Reserve, California, USA - CZODoug2_1_16fungal (Hybrid Assembly) | ecosystem: Environmental > Terrestrial > Soil > Vadose zone...
CACCACGATCGCGTGTTTCGCTTCGAAGGAGCTACCAACGCGGCAAGGTTGGAGATAGAGATTAGGCCCACAACCTCATTGCAATATGAGTTCCATGCCAGGGCTACCGGCGCGAATCTCATGGGCGTCTCAAATCCCGCCCGAGTCGCACTTCGCATCGGTGATGAGGCCGGAGCGGCGCAGGTCAGGGCGCATTTTGATCAAGACTGATACGGTGTTCCCTACCGGGATTCGACCAGGATCGATCTGGGAACGCGCGGTAACGTATCTTGGTTACAAGTGTGCAGTCGACGCCTGATTGGACCGGTTGGAAGGCATCAGCGCCGGAGACTGTTTTGAGCCCTGAACGGGTCTACGAGGGGGAGCGATAAACCACTCCAAGCTTCGGTCCTGGACTACGAGCCGCATTGTAATGCCGGCGGGGACCGCGAGGGTTTCACCCTTCGGTATTACGTGCGCGCCGCTGGGAGTCTCCAGACATCAGCACCAGGAGAGCAATCGCCCCACTGCAAGGCCATTTAGCGGATGCGAGGTCATATCTCCATCAAATCTTTGCCAACAATCACTGATCCTCGGAAATGAGTGCGAGCTGCATCAATCCACATTTGATCAGTTATTTCGGGATCATCCGCGGGAACGAAGTGAGAGAGAACTAGCGTTTTTACGCCGGCTGCTTGCGCGACACGGCCGGCCTCTTCTGCGGGTGTTTGGTTGGCCAAGATGCTCGCCCTAAGTGCAGTCGCATTAGGCACACGCGCGACGAGACGATCCAGCGCGGGAACATAGAGCACCGAGTGCACCAGCACATCGGCACCCTGAGCGAGCTTCACAAGGTTGTCTGACGGCGCGGTGTCGCCAGAAATGACGATTGAACGATCGGCGGCATCGAGCCGATAGGCAAATGACGGTACAACGGGCGGATGATTCACGAGCGTCGCGGTGACCCTGACGTTGTCGTCGCGCATGACGGGGCCGCCAACGCTGAATTCGTGGACATGAACCAACGGGACCAGCGGTACTCGCCCCTCATTGGTGATCCGATTGTCGATGTCGGCCGCGTTCATTTCGAAAAAAAGGCGAGTCATTTTCTCAAGAGGCGGAGGTCCCCAAGTATCAACGCGAGTGGCGAGTCCGGCAGCCCACGCCAGCCAAATCAGATTGCCATAGTCTGCATTGTGATCCGAATGCTGGTGCGTCAGAAATATATGACGGACCGCTTGCAGCGCCACATCGGCAAAGGCGAGTTGGCGCGCGACGCCGTTACCACAATCGACGACATACGCGGTCTTATTGCAGATTATGACTTGCGCAGACGCCGAACTCGCCTTCCGTGGCCGCGGACCGCCACCGGTGCCAAGAAGGATCAGACGGGTCTTTGTCGTCTGTGCTTGGCTGATACCAATGCAAGACACGGCGCCCAAAAGGGCAGCAGCGACCTGCAGGAAGGCTCGCCTGTCCACTTTCGCCAGATCGCCGTGTTTTGCGCCTTTGAGGATCTTGTCGACGTATTGCGCTGCGATCCGGAATTGCTCCGCGAGATTAGGAGCCCACGCCATCAAGCCGCCCGCTTCGGTGAATAGCGTCGCTTGATAAATCGCAGGGAGGCGGTGTTCCGCCGCGAATCGAGGATCAACTGGCGATTTCCGAGCGCCAATCCCCATGTTCGCCGATGGTACCGACAATCTCGTACTATAACCACTTTGGTGTCCTTTCGATCACTGTCCCTCACAGTCTTCCTCACGGCGTCATAGTCGTTCATGCTCTTTATGCTCAAGAGCCATTGCCCGAGAATGTCAATTACTTGAGGACGTTACCATGAAGGTTCACAAGTTACTCTGCCCCCAAATACCTTCGAGCGGTATCGCAGCTCGCGCTGCCTGTGCAATGCTCATCCTGATCTTCGCGCCACACTCTGCTCGCGCTGCCGCCCCCCTCGTGCCGGAATCGCCGCCCGAATTCGGTGGCCAATGCGCCGAAGCGTTGGCCAATGGCCAGCACGTGATGACCAACTGTTCGAGCAGCTGGACCGATAAGGATGGAAAGAAATACTGTTTCAGTAACGATAGCTCCAAGAGGTCATTCTTACAAAGTCCAGTGGAGAAAATCCAGAGGGCGCGCGAATTTGCTGCAGCTAGCAGCGTCGAATCGACCGAAAAGGCTATGCAGTATTTCACCGGTACCGATGCGGAGGAACTGGTCAAGAAACTCATTGCTGCCAAGGTAAAGGCGAACAACGGAATCTTCGCTTACGATGATCCACTAAACGGCGACCACCTCAAGCTCACCTATGATGACATTGATTTCACTCGCACCATCGACGGATATGGTTACTTTCCGGACGTGAAATTCCACGACTCGACCGATGCTGAGAAGAAATACCTGATCGATTTCTGGGTTTTGCCTGTGGACGGGATACTCCAATTGCAGGAGATCCGAATACACAAAGAACCGCTAAAGGTGGAAGGCACTTGGACCATGATGGCTCGCCAACCCATCCCGTGGTGGTGGATCCCAGCCTCAGAACACCCCGGTCATCTTGCAACGAAGAGAGGCTGGGAGGTCATGTCCGCCGTCGAACACAAAGCGATGGTAGAGAGCCTGAAGAACAACGGCGTGTTCAAACTTAAGGATGACAAGACCGGCAAGGAGCTGGAATTGGAGTTCGTCGACACTCACCAACCCGTACGGCAACTCGATGACGGTCATTATTTCGCTTGCACGGATTTTCGTGTCGTTGGCACCAAAAATGAAATTTACGATATTGATTTTTGGGTCAGTGACAAGGACGGCAAGATGACGGTCGATCAGACCAAGGTGCACAAAGTGCCAGAACTCAAAAGTGGTGAATGGGTTCAGGTTCCTCGCTACGAATGGAAAGATTTGGGCGCATCTCACGTTGTACCTTAAGGCTTAGGGTCTGCGGTTGACGAACTCCCAAACCTTCGAGATTACGACCGATCCTTCGCCGACCGATGATGCCACGCGTTTCACCGAGCCTGCGCGCACATCACCGACCGCGAAGATGCCAGGCTGCGATGTAGCGAACGGCGAATTCGCAGGACCTTCGCCGGATCCGGTGATAACGAATCCTTTGTCATCGAGTTTCACCAAGCCCGAGAGCCACTCGCTGTTTGGCGCAGCGCCCACCATGACGAAGAGTGCACGCGACTCAACGACGCGGCTCGCTCCGGTTTTTACGTCACGAATGCTTACCGCTTCGAGGTGTTCGGCGCCGTGCAACGCGCTTACCTCGGCACCATATTCGATTGTTATGCCGGGATCGGCCTCGAGCCGACTCGAGAGGTAACTCGACATGGAAGCGGCAAGTGATGCGCCACGGACCAAGACACGTACGCAACGCGCCGTGCGGCTGAGAAACATCGCGGCCTGTCCCGCGGAGTTGCCGCCGCCGATGATGACCGCCTCTGCCCCCTTGGAATAGCGCGCCTCCATCTCGGTCGCCGCATAGTAAATGCCGGCGCCTTCGAATTCAGTCAGTCTGGCGATCGGGAGCCGGCGATATTGCACTCCCGTCGCCACCACCACCGCTTTGGCGCGAACGCGCTGGCCGTTATCGAAAGTGGCGCAGAAGCTCGCATCTTCGAACCTCTCGAGAGCAGCCACCCGGCGAGGCATTGCGAAACGCGAACCGAATTTCATCGCTTGTACCTGGCCGCGCCAGACCAAGTCGGAGCCGGAAATCCCGGTTGGAAAGCCCATATAATTCTCTACACGGCTCGAGGTTCCGGCTTGGCCGCCGATCGCGACATCTTCCACAACTAGGGCGCGCAGACCTTCGGCTCCTGCATACACAGCTGCGGCAACGCCAGCCGGTCCGCCGCCGACAATTAACACGTCAAATACCTCGTTTTCTGCGAAATCAAGATTGAGGCCGAGCAGGCGTGCGACCTTATCGGGGGTGGGTTCAGTCACAACCAGATCGCGACCGAAGATAACGGCGGGCAAGCCCGGAGCGATAGAGCAGCGCCGGGCGAGCGCATCGGCTTCGGGATTTCCCAGTGGCAACGAGATATACGGAATGTGGTTGCGGCTCGCGAACTCCGCGATGCGGCGCACGTTGCGGTCATCATCTTCGCCGATCAACCGTAAGCTGCTGATCCGTTCCTCGAGCTGGCGGCGGCGACGCGCTGAAAACACGGTGATGATGATGTCGGACATTTCTGGAATCAGAGACATCAGGGTCAGTATTGCTTCCCGCGGTACTTCTATCACCCTTGTGTCTTGGACCGCGCGCATCGCCATCGACCAAGCGCCGCCGTTCAGCAAGGAGATCTCGCCCATGAACTGGGTCGGGCCCATGGTGGAGGGTAAATGACGTTCGTCGGTATAAGGATTCACTACTTCGATTTCACCTTCCTCGATATACACGAAACGATCTACGGGTTGGCCGGGACGCGTGAGAAACGTGCCCGCAGGATAGCGGGCAACGGCACCGGCCTTGCGCAACGCTTCGACGTGAGCGGGCGCCAGCGGAGTGCGCTGCATTTGATTTAAATCGCCGCCAATTGTTTCCATGACTCTGCTCGTCCTTTATGCGCTAACGGTGGTTGCCAGTACGCACATGCCATTTGGCAGCGGCTACTCAGCTCGATCAAGACTTTATGAACGCCAGCAAATCGGGGTTGATGGTGTCCGCCCACTCTCCATCGAAGTTTACGCATAGGCGGGACCGGGGTCACTACCCTTGCTGATAACGCACGAGGCGCCCCAGTCGCAATGCGTGGGTATTCGCACAATTCAGATATCGGCTTGCAACTTCGTTTTACGAAGATTCTGCGGATCGATGCACTATCCGAATTACCGCAGGGTGCTCCGCATGCTCTTCAAAGATTCGCCGAAGTCCGCCCATTCCTGTGACCAGCAGGCACGTGAAGTATCGGCGACAAGCGAAGCACGGTGGCTCGCTGATCTCTCGACGTCATGTTCCGTCTGCGCGTGAGGCGCGCAGCCGCACATATGTGCGGACGCGGACACATTGTCGCACCTCATCCGCAAAGCGGACATTAAGCCAAAACCCGCGGCCTTTACGATTTCCAGCGTCCACCGGCGGATTGCAGCGTTGGCCCCCGCACGCAGGGCATCTGCCGGATCCGGCCGTTATTGGCGGCCTCCACCGGTTCTGACCGTACACAAGGTTTTATGCGATTCCATATTTTTTTTCTTGCAACCGTTGCGCTCATATTGACGCTTGGCGGCTGCGCCACATTACCCTCCGGGAAACCGGATCCGAGCGATCGCTTTGAGCGCGTCAATCGATCGGTCTATTCATTCAATCGTGCGATTGACCACGCCGTGGTGCGACCGGTAGCGCGCACCTACGTCAAGATCACGCCGGCGCCGGTGCGCAGCTCGATCTCGAACTTCTTCACCAACCTCGATTATCCAGTCACCATCGTCAATGACTTCCTGCAAGGCAAACTTCATGACGGCTTGAGTGACGTGGGTCGATTCGGAGTGAACACCGTGATTGGAATCGGCGGTCTGTTCGATCCCGCCAGCCATTGGGGAATGGAAAAGCACGATGAGGATTTTGGCCTCACGCTGGCGCGGTGGGGGCTTCATTCAGGGCCTTATCTCATGTTGCCCATCTTAGGGCCTTCCACCGTCCGCGATGCGCCGGGGCGCGTTGCCGATCGCTTCGTGACTCCGACGTCATACCTCAACAACACGGGCGTGGAGGTGGGTGCCTTCGTCGTCAAAGGAGTGACGACGCGCGCTGGCGTTTTGGACATGGATACTATGGTCGACTCCGCGTTCGATCCTTACGCCTTTGTGCGCAATGCCTGGCTACAGCGGCGCGAATATCAAATACATAATGGAAAGATGCCGGAGACCATGATTCCCGAGGACGAGAGCGGCCGAGAGCCGACAGAGGAGGGCGACCGAAAGCTGCCCGAAGAGGGCGAGCGAAAGCCGCCCGAGGAAGACACCGCGCAGCCGGCGCCCTGAGATAACGGCAATTGGCATCTTGTATGACTCCATTCATTCGCTATGGCGCTCGCTCCACGGCTGATCAAGTGCTGGCCGGCATCGATCTGACCCGCAAGAGAATCGTGGTAACCGGATGCAACTCGGGCATTGGATTCGAGACGATGAACGCGCTCGCCGCCAACGGTGCGCACGTCGTCGGGCTCGCACGGACGCGCGACAGCGCTCAGGCGGCGTGCGCGTCGGTGGGTCCCTCGGCAACAGCGATCGGCTGCGACCTGACGAATCTTGAATCGGTGGAAGACGCAGCCGATTCGATACTCAGCCTGCCCGGTCCGCTGGATGCCGTCATCACGAACGCGGGGATCGCGAATCTGCCCACTTTGCAGACACGCTACAGGGTCGAACTACAGTTTCTTGTCAATCACATCGCACATTTCGCGCTGGTCAATCGCCTCGCCGGTGCAGTTCGTAGCGGTACCGGGAGGATCGTGATTGTGAGCGGCGATGCCAGCATCAAGCAAGCGCCGGCTGAGGGAGTCATGTTCGACAATCTCGACGGTCAGCGCTTCTATGACCCGTTCATATTCCATGGACAAGCGAAATTGGCGGCGGCACTTTATGCCAAAGAACTTTCGCGGCGTCTGGCCTCGCGTGGTGTGTCAGTCAATTCCTTGCATCCTGGTGCCACGAGAGGTACCGGTATCGACAAATACCGGACCTCAACCCGGCGATTGGGCCTTCGGATCGCGCGGTTGTTCATGAAGTCTCCGGCTCAAGGTGCGGCGACTCAAGCGTTGCTGGCAGCGAGTCCGCAGGTTGCGGGCATAACCGGTGAGTATTGGTCGGATTGCCAAATTGCCCCCGGTAATCCGCTATTGGCGGATGAAGGTCTCAGTCGCCGCCTGTGGGAAATGTCTGAATGCATTGTGTCTTCGATTGGTGCAGCAAGGAGCAACGTACGGATGGGGGAAGTTCAAGAAGATGCGATCGTCGACTCGCCGCCGTTACGCCCAGTCCGTCGCGCGGCGGCGCGCGATGGTGTCCGACAACCAGGCTGAGCGTTTCATCCGCGGCTCACCGCCGGCGCAAAAATGTAGCCGCCGTTTCGCACCGTGCGAATCAGTATGGGGTTCTTCGGGTCTTCCTCGAGCTTGTAGCGAAGGCGGCTCACCTGGACGTCGATGCTTCGGTCGTAAGCCACGTGCGCTGAGCCGCGCGCGAAATCGATCAGCTGATCGCGCGTCAAAACGCGCTGTGGATGTTCGGCAAAGGCCAGCAATAGGTCGAATTCGCCGCCCGACAGCAGCACCAGTGTGTTTTCCGCAGAACGCAGTTCGCGCCTGGCGACGTCAAGGCGCCAATCGGCGAAACGCAACACCGGCCGAGTCTCGCTGCGCGTCGGCGCCGCCGCCTTCTCCGCGGTTCGTCGTAGCACCGCTTTGACACGGGCCAACAACTCGCGCTGATCGAACGGTTTGGTCAAATAGTCATCGGCCCCAAGCTCGAGGCCGACTACCCGATCCGTAGGATCCGACACGGCGGTGAGCATGATGACCGGCACCACGAGTTGAGCACGCAACCGCCGACACAGGTCGAAGCCGTCTTCCCGCTGCAGCATGACATCGAGAATCACCAGATCGATCGGCTGCTTCTCCAACGCAGCGAACATCGCAGCGCCGTTCTGCGCAACCGATACGATGTGCGAATGCTTGCGGAAGAAGTTCGTCAACAGGGACAGGATGTCCTCGTCATCATCAACTAGCAGCAGATGGGGCATCGCCAGCATTCTCCAAGGACAACACGCGCCGGTGACCGGGTGATGTCCGTACAAAGGGTCTTTGTTTCAGCTTGGACACATTGCGGCGTCCAGCCCGCACTTCGCACCTCAGGTAGGTAATTGACCGGTGTACATGGCCGGTTCTCGTATGACGCCCCCGACCTCGTACTGTTCGATCGAGTGGGCAATCCATCCAACCGCTCGTCCCAATATGAACAGAGAGTCCTTGCTATCCATGCCAAGGCGCCGTGCGAGGTAAACGTTGGTCAGGGCAAAGTCGGGCTCCAATCCTGTAGAGTCGCGGACGACGGCAATGGCCCGTTGTAGTTTTCGGAAGTCGATGTCGTCGACGAAAATCTCGGTCAGGCGCTGCAGCACCGCGCGCGCGCGCGGGTCGCCATTCTTGTACAAGTCCGACCCGAAACCCAGAATTTCCTCGCCCTCGCGCATTCGCCGTATGACCGGGTCTTGCGGCTCGCGCGCGCTCGCCACTTCGTTGAGTAAGCGGGCAAGTCCTTCATGCCGCCCGATTTTGGTTCGGCGCCCCATCGAAACTGAAAGCCCTGTCAGCACGGAACGGTAAGGCGTAACACCGGTGCTGGCCACAGCACGCACTGCATAGGTCCCGGGCTCGAATCCGTGGTCGGCCGACAGAACCATGACGCGGCGGATGAGGTCGGCCATATCATCGGAGGCGCCGAGACCGCGCGCGACGCTCACATGCAGTGGTTCACTGCTGGGGGAGTGTGTCTTGATCAGGAACGCGGCCAGCCAACGAAGCACATCAACGCCGGTCTGGCACATGCCATCGCGAGTCAGGTCATAGGCGCGCGGGTTGGCAATCTCGATGAACGGGAACACGGCCGTGGCGCGATCCGCTGCGCTGGTTCCTGAAAAGAGCTGCAGCATCTGCGTCAATTGAGCGGGCGCATTGGGCAATGCGCGCGTGAAAACCGTAGTCCGATCCGCCTGCCACAGCAATGTTGCAACATCCTCGACGCTTCGAGTCTCAGACAACAGAACTGCGTTCTCGCCGCGATAGTGGGGCCCTTGCTCGGTGATGAGAGTGATGTCGGTCTCGCGACGCAGGCCGCCGGGCCGTTCGGCGGCAGGCGCCTCATCGCCGCCCGCAACGCGTTCGATATCGGCTCTCCAATAACGGTTGCGGCGGGTCCCGGGGACCGGCTGCGAGCGAATTTTCTTTCTGCTCACGTAGGCATAAAGCGTTGGGAGACTTACGCGGAGCATCTGCGCAGCCGTTTCGGCGGAAACATATAGGTCGTCTTGCATGACTAACGTATGTACGGTTTTCGTCAAGATTGACGAGATAAGTGGATTATTACACGATATTTGCTAATAAGAAATACATGTTGATTGCATGGATCAATATCAGGGGGGATTTCATGGCGCTATCACTCAAACTTGGGATGCCGACCCACGGAATATGGCGGCGCTGGCTATTGGGGACAGTGCTCGCAGTGCCGGCGTTCGTGCCCGTCGCGGGTGCGGAGCAAGGGGCGCCGCAAGCGGACGCATCGGGCGCGCAGCTCGAGGAGATTCTAGTCACCGCGCAGAGGCGAGAATCGAAGCTTCAGGACACTCCGATAGCGGTATCGGTGATCGATGGCGGCGAAATTCAGCGGGAAAGATTGATCAGCCTCAGCGACATCGCCGCGAAAGTACCAAGCATCACATTCAATCAGGTGAATCATTCCGAATCGTTCATTTCAATTCGTGGGACGACCATCGGCAATGATGCCGCCGGCATCGACCAGGGTGTCTCCGTATTCATCGACGAGGTTCCCACCACGGGCTTCGGGGATGACAGCCCCGATCTGTACGATCTGCAAAGTGTCGAAGTGCTTCGTGGTCCGCAAGGCACGCTGTTCGGTCGAAACGTGACCGGGGGAGCGGTATTGATCCGCACCATGCCGCCAAGCTTCACTGAATCGGGCCGCGCGACGGTGACGTACGGTTCCGACAATCTCATGGAAGTACAGGGTTACGACACCGGACCGATTGTGGCGGAAACCCTCGCAGGCAAAGTAGCGGTGGATGTTCGTCGGCGTGATGATTTTCTGACGAACATCGCTCTGCACGACAAGACTTACGGCGAGAACTTGGGATCGGTCCGAGGCCAGTTATTGTGGACACCTTTCTCGGACCTGCGCGTGTTGATCGGAGGCGACTATTTGGACGACACGTCGGCAGGAAAAACGCAATGGCTGGTTGGCAATTTTCAACCCAGTCTCTTCCCGACCTTAAGCTACAGCCCGGACGCTACCAACCAAGGGTCGAATGCACGCACGGACAAGAAGGTGGGTGGCCTTCTGACCCACGTCGATTTGGAGCTGCCCTTCGCGACGTTGACATCCGTCACGGGCTATCGAAAGGTTGACGAGCACGTGCATTTCTCGACGTCAGGGGATCCTTTCAACAGCATCATTTCCGATCCGGTAATCCACGACAACCAGATTTCAGAGGAACTACGGATGACCTCACCGGCGGGTCAGCGTCTTACGTGGGTGGGCGGCCTATTTTACCTCCACGCGGACCGCGCATATCTGCAAACCGTGTCCTTTGACGCGGTACCCGGTACCCGGCTCAACGCCTTCGCTCAGTTTGGTGTTCCGAGCCTCGCCCGATTCTTGAGTCCCTACGTCAATCAGGCCAATCAGCATGTCACCGTGGATAGCAGGGCCGCGTTCGGTGAATCGACATTTGAAATCACTCCAAAGCTCAAAATGACTGTGGGTGCGCGTTATTCCAGCGAGTCGAAGGACGGACACACGGAAATCAGCGATACCAGCGTGACGAACCCCTCCTTAAGTTCGGGGCCGTATTCCAAGACTTGGACGGCGTTGACGCCCAAAGCGCTCTTGTCATTTGAACCTGTGTCGAACGTGATGATGTATGTGAGCGCGACAAAGGGATTCGAGAGCGGCGGTTACGATACCAATGGCACCACAAACGCAGCGCTTGCCTCTGCGTACAACCCGGAATACGTATGGAGCTACGAGGCGGGAATCAAGGCCGCGCTTCTGGACAAGCGCCTGCAGATCAATCTGGCCGTCTACGATGCCGAATACAAGGACCTGCAAACGCGCAACTTCGATCCGATTTCCGGCAACATAATCGCCGGAAATGCCGCGAAAGCACGGGTGCGAGGCAGCGAACTCGAGGTGGAGGCTCTACCGGTCGAGTGGCTCACTCTCGGGCTTTCCTACTCGTACACGGATGCGAAATACCGCAGCTACCTGATCCCGAACTCTCCGCCCGCACCCCCGACCGATAACTCGGGCCACACCATTCCCTTCACGCCGCGCAATTCGGCCAATTTTCGCGCGGAAACGCATTTTAGGGCACCGGGAAGCGCGGGCAAGATTCGCATCGGCGCCGACGTCACCTACCGCAGTTCGATCGAGTTCAACGATGCCAACGATACGCCGCGTTTCATCGTCGCCAAGAGCGCGTATCACGGCGTGCTGAATATGCATGCGACGTGGTCGTCCAATGACGATCGCACCGAAGCGACCCTTTGGGCGAAGAACCTCAACGATAAGCGTGCGATCATAAACAATGCCGACCTGTCCAATTTCTTCGATACCGTCGCCGAATACAACAAGGGAGGCTACGTGTCGATCGACAACTGGAACGATCCAAGAACAGTCGGCATCAGTCTGAGTAAACGCTTCTGAGCGCGCGCGGGTCGCGCATGGGCGGTTCTTGAGAAAGTAATCCATTGTAAGCAGGAGTATTCGCTTGGAAGAAATTCGGTACGTAGCCGCAAGCGGCGCTCTGGGGGTCGGCGTGGACGCCGAGGCGCTCAACAAATCGCTCGATATGCGTCCGCATTTCATCGCTTCGGATGCCGGCACCACCGATGCCGGCCCCTTCGCGCTGGGCTCGGGCACCGCGGCGTTTCCTCGCGAGGCGGTCAAGCGCGATCTCACGCGCGTTCTGGTCGCGAGCAGAAGGGCAAACATTCCCGCACTGATCGGCTCGGCGGGCACGGCAGGCGGCGACCCGCACGTCGAGTGGGTCCTCGACATTGCCCGCGAGATTGCCGAGGAGAATGACCTATCCATTCGAACGGCAGTCATCCGGTCGGAGCAGAACCCCGACTACCTCAGGGAACTGTATAGGCAGGGTCGCGTTCGCGCCTTGGATCCGGCGCCCGAAATCGACGAGGCGGTTTTCGCGCGCAGCGAGCGAATCGTCGGAATGATGGGCGTCGAACCACTGCAGGCGGCGCTGGAGGCAGGCGCCGACTTTGTGCTGGCGGGACGTTGCAGCGATCCCGCACTGTTCGCGGCGTTGCCGATCCTACGCGGATTGCCGCCGGGCCTAGCGTGGCACGCGGGCAAGGTGACCGAGTGTGGAACCATGGCATGCGAGGGCGGCCATGGTGGTGTGATCACGGCGACCGTGCGGGAGCACGAAGTAATCTTGCGGCCGGTTGGCCATGGACTGCGTTGCACCCCGCAAAGCATCGCCGCGCACAGCTTCTACGAAAATGCACATCCCTACTTGCACAAGGAATGTTCCGGCACCCTCGACCTGACGCATTCGAAGTACGTGGCGGCCGATGATACTTCTGTTCGCGTCACCGGAAGTGAATTCATCCCCGCGAAGGAGTACACGGTAAAGCTCGAGGGCGCTGAATTGGTCGGCTACCAATCAATCATGATCGGAGGGATCCGGGATCCCTTTATCCTCCGGCGGCTGGATCAGTGGATGGGCGAGGTCCAGGCCTACATCTATGCAGCCGTAGAGCGGGTTCTTGCGCTGCGTCCGTGCGATTGGACTCTCACCGTTCACGTCTACGGGCGAAATGCGGTGATGGGTGCCCTTGAACCCAACCCCTCGGAAATGCCGCACGAAGTGGGAATCGTCGTGGAGGCTACCGCAGTCACACAAGAATTGGCTACCAAGGCGGCTCAACTTTCGCGCCAACCGTTTCTGCACCATGGTGCGCCCGAGTGGACGAGCGGCACCACGAGCTTCGCGTGCCTGCACAATCCAGCTCACATCAATCGAGGTGCCGTGTACCGTTTCAATCTAAATCACGTCGCGGTGCCCCATACCAAGACGGAAATGTTCAAAACCGAATTCGTCCAACTCGGAGAGTCGCGACGATGAAGCTTGCGCAGCTCGCCGGCCTGATTCGCAGCAAAAATGCAGGGCCTTTCATATTGACGTTCGACATCATGTTTCCCGACGACGACAGTTATCTTCGCGCGAAAAAGTCAGGCGCGCTTTCCATCGCTCGCTTTGCCGAACTATTCCGATGCGAGGAGAAGCACGTCGCATTCTTCGAGTGCGATAACGCCCGTGCATTCAAATTCAGCATCCCGCGACCCATTGTGCAGGGCAATCTCGGCGATGGAGACATGCATGGCGGCCAGCAATTCATTCCATTGATGGACATCGAGATTCCTTGATGGAAAAAACCGGACCGGACGTCGGCGCGCGGCTCGATCGGTTGCCGCCGACACGCTATATATGGCGTCTGGTCGCATTGCTGTCCTTTGGGGCTTTTTTTGAAATTTACGATCTGGCCCTGACCGCCCCATTGAGTCTCGGGCTCTTGGTTGCGGGCGTCTTCCATCGCGGAGCGGCGGGATTGTTTGGTTTCACCGACCAGGCAACATTCGCCGCCGCCACCTTTGCGGGCCTTTATGTGGGAACGCTGGCGTTTTCCACGGTGGCAGACCGGCTGGGTCGACGGCCCATCTTCACTTTCGCGCTCCTGTGGTATGCGATCGCGACCGTGGTGATGGGTGTGCAGAACAGTGCAATTGCCATCGACCTGTGCCGGTTCATCGCCAGCATGGGCGTCGGCCTCGAATTGGTTGCAATCGATTGCTACTTGGCGGAACTCATGCCGAAGGCCGTACGCGGGCGCGCCTTTGCGGTCAGCGCGTCGCTGCAGTTCCTGTCGGTCCCGCTGGTCGCGGTGCTTGCGTGGCTGTTGATCCCGGGCACGCATCTTGGTATCGACGGCTGGCGTTGGCTGGCCTTCGTTCCCGCAGTCGGCGCCTTGCTGATCTGGCAAGTGCGCACCGCGTTGCCGGAATCGCCGCGATGGCTCGAGGCGCACGGCCGATGGGCCGAAGCCGATCGGATTACCTCAGAGATTGAGCAACGCGTGGCCAGTGATTTCGGTTCGCAACTGCCTGCGATTCACACACCGACCGACGCCTCCATGCAGCAAGCCAAGGCGATGTCCATGTGGACGCCACCCTATAGACGGCGCACCGTTGTGCTCATTGTTTTTCACGTATTTCAAACCATCGGCTATTTCGGTTTCGCAAACTGGCTTCCGACTCTCTTGGTGTCGCAGGGCATTGAAATAGGCAAGTCGCTGGCGTACAGCGCGGTGGTTGCGCTGGTGCCGCCGGCTGCTCCGCTGTTATTCAGTTTTTTCGTCGACAAGGTGGAAAGGAAATGGCTGGTCGCCGCGGGCGCTCTCTTGGCCGCTGCCGCCGGCTTGCTGATGTCACGCTTTACGCAGAACTCGAACTTTGCCTTGTTCACCGTTATTGGAGCCGGAGTCGCTATCGGCAATTCCTTGATGTCTCTGTCGTATCACACCTATCAAAGTGAACTCTTTCCCACACCGATGCGCGCCCGGGCTGTCGGTTTCGTCTATTCCTTCAGCCGGCTATCCGCAATCTTTTCCAGCTATATCATTGCCGCGACGCTCGATCGTGCCGGTAGTGTCGGTGTTTTCGTCCTCATCTCGGGGGCAATGCTCATCGTAGCGCTAAGCATGGGCCTCTGCGGGCCCCGCACGCGCGGGCTTGCACTCGAGCAGATTTAAGCGCCTGTGGGCGTAAGGGCGCGATTGCGCGCGCTGACCAAGGCGTAGACAACCTGACACCAATGGCGTCGCGGCATTGCATTTTTTTCAAAGAATGGATGGATCTAAACCTAGGTTAAGTTCTTGATCCCATTGCCCGAAAATTACCCGCTATCGGGTAAAGGGTATACCGCAAAGACCCAATATCGGCTCCCACGCCAGCCGTATAGGCTCGGTCTCCCGTGCCGGCCTTCATATTTTTTTGGAGCGTTTTGACTCACCGAAAATGAGCGGAAAACCACGCAATATCTGGGTGGCAATTTTGGCCGGCGGCGATGGACAACCGCTGCGCCCTTCAACCACCAATGCGCGCGGTATATCGACACCGACGCAATATTGCTCACTCAATGGCGGTCAATCACTGCTGCAGATATCGTTGCAGCGGGCGTTGGCCGTTACCTCGCGCGAACGCATCGTCGCCGTAGTAACCGAAGCCCATCGAAGTTGGTGGGAGCACGAGTTTTTTGCGTCTCCGCGTGCCGCAGTTGTAGTCCAGCCCTGTAACCGCGGAACCGGGCTCGGTGTCTTACTGGCGCTCCTGGTCATCGCCAAGTCCGACCCAGAAGCGGGCGTCATGTTCATCCCTTCCGATCATCATGTCGAGCATGAAGCGGTACTCGCCGAATACTTGCGGGAAGCCACGGCGCCCGAAGTCATGGACGGCGATAAACTCACTTTGCTCGGCATGTCCCCGTACGCACCCGACTCCGGTTTCGGCTATTTGTCCCCAGCCCCCGATTCCGGAGTCGGGATGCGACCAGTCCTCGATTTTGTTGAGAAGCCCGCGCAGGCAATCGCCGCTGAGTTGATTCGCGCCGGCAGTGTTTTGAATCGCGGCATTATCGCAGGCCGCATCTCGCAATTCATTGCGCTTTATCCGCGCCACATGCGCCAGGTGATATTGGATTTGCAGGCGATCGTCGAGCAATGGCCGGATTCCCGCGTCCCTTCCGCGGGACTCATCTCCTTGTATTCTCGTCTTTCGGCACTCGATTTCTCCTGCGACGTGCTGCAGAAACGCCCCGAGAGCTTGCAATTGCTGAATCGGGCAACCGCCTTTGATCGCGCCGCATTTAAACACGGGCTTGCGCCGGCACCAATGAATGACACCGACCACCCCCAAGTTGCGCAACGCGGATTCGCCTGGGTCGCGCAATCACCCAGGCTCGCTCCCTATGATGATTGCTAAACAGCTCCGTGGGCCCTTTTAACCGATGTCTTCCACCGACAAATTGACACATCTATACAACGCGCGGGGGTTCGTGCGGGCGAGTGAACACAAGTTGGCCATTTTAAGCGGGCCTATGCCCTGCGCGATGTTGTTGGCGATCGAGGTCGGGAACCTCAATGTGATCGAGCAGGCGTTGGGGCCAGAGCCCGTTAATCTAATGTTGACACGCACCGCGGATATTTTACGCGGCGTGTTTCGAGGAGCCGTCATTGGTCGACTCGGGGTTGATAGGTTTGCTGTCCTGATGCTGGCCAGTCCGTCAAAATGCACCGAGCGGATAGCAGCTCTCAACGAAGATATTGACGCCGCCAATTTGGCGGATCCGAACCTTTACCTGTCGCTCGGCGGCGAGTACTGCCTTTTTGATCCCGGACGTTCAGATTCCATTGAGTCCTGGAGAAAGACCGAGAGTCGATCCAAGAAAGTAAAATCAAGTACTGAAGGAGTAGTGCTCTGACGAAGGCAATTCTTGCTCTCGATTCTGACGGTGTGCCGGTAGCACCGGCAACCCTCTGTGCGGACGCGGCGGAGGAGGCCCATAAGCTTAGGCTGCCGATCTTCGAGCAGGTGCTCGCACAGCTGAGTGAGGGCATGGAAATGCGCGCCAATGGCGGCTCGCAGTACGAATTATGGGACCAAGGCAGGCTCGTTGGGATGCTGGAAGTCTTCGAGGCGCCGCGCGTCAATGGGGAAGAAGAGGGGGATGGCGTCTCGACGCCTGGGGAATATTGACGATAACCAACCCTGGCGACTCGATGCGCTTCGAGTTCCAGGAACTTCTCCTCGCAAGGTGCCGTAGACTCGCGCTATGGGCGGCACAAATGACAAACCGGTGGCGCGGGTTCAGCCCAAACGGGCAGTAGGAACAACGCGGCAGCGACCCCGAAACGCAAAAGGCGACGCCGCTGGGGCCAGGTCTTTCCCTTGCATTGTTGGAGTGGGCGCGTCGGCCGGAGGGTTTGACGCCCTGGTCGAATTTCTACACGTCTTGCCGTCCAACAGCGGCCTTAGCTTCATCATCCTTCAGCATTTGAGCCCCTCGCCGCGCAGTTTATCGGCGGAACTGTTCTCGCGGCATACGACCATGAGAGTCAGTGCGGCTGAAGAGGGCATGCGTTTGGAGGCCAATTGCGTCTACACGACGCCGGCCGATAAGGACATTCGCGTCAAGGGTGGCCGCATTCGATTGTCAAGGCCTGCGGAAGGTCGCGGTCACCGCCTGCCGGTGGATCAGTTGTTTCGATCACTGGGTCAAGACCAACGGGAACGCGCGGTGGGCATCATCCTCTCCGGCACGGGAAGCGATGGCTCGCTGGGGCTGAAGGAAATCATCGTACATGGGGGCATCGTGCTCGTTCAGGCACCCGAAACCGCCCAATTTGATGGCATGCCGCGAAGCGCGCTGGCGACCGGGCTCGTTTCCTACGTGCTGCCGATTCCTAAGATGGCGCGCATCTTGGTGAGTTACGCGAGCCATGCATACGTACGTGCTCCGAACACTTTCCCTGCCCGGTCGCGCGGAAGCAATCCCACTCTTAAGATTCTGAAGCTCCTGGAAGTCGGCCACGGCCAAAGCTTCTCCGGTTACAAGCAGGCTATGCTGCTGCGACGCATCGAGCGTCGCATGGGACTGCTCAATATTGAGAAACTCGACGAATACGCGAAGCGCTTGATGCGCGATGCCGCTGAAGTAACCGCACTGCGAAAGGACTTGTTGATCGGCGTGACCGAGTTTTTTCGTGACCCGCAAGCCTGGAGCGCCCTTGACACTGAAGTCCTGCGCACTTTAATCGCGGCAAAGAAACCCGGCGAGCCGATTAGAGCGTGGGTAGCCGGCGGCGGAACGGGAGAGGAAGCCTATACCCTGGCCATTCTCATATTGGCGCGACTGCGAAAGCTGCGAAAACGGTGTGCGGTCCAGATATTTGCCACCGATGCGAATGAGGACTCCTTGAACTATGCGCGTGCGGGTTCTTATCCCGCAGGTATCGCCAAACAAATCAGCGCAGGACTTTTAAAACGTTACTTTCAGCAGATCAAAGGCGATCATCATTACCAGGTGATCCCGGAGGTGCGCGAGAGCGTCATTTTCGGCGAGCATGATTTGCTGGCTGACCCGCCGTATTCGCGCCTAGATCTCGTCACGTGCCGCAATTTGCTGATTTACATTGAACCTGTCACCCAAGAGCGAATATTGCTGCTGTGTCACTTTGCTCTGCGCCCCGGTGGCTATCTATTCTTGGGCAGCGCCGAGACGGTCGGCGTGCATGCAAAACTCTTCAAGATCATGGTGCGCAAATGGCACATCTACCAGCGGATCGGAACAACGCCCCGCGAGCAAATCGATTGGCAGGTAGGCGCGACCAAGATTCGGCCCGCCTCTGTTATTGGTGAGCCCTTGACCGAAACGGGTCGTGCGGCGCCGCTTGCCACCCCGACCCGCGATGAAAAGACCGCCGTCGCCAAGACCCGCGGTGCACACAGCCGACTGCAGCAGGAGCTGCGTGCGACGCAAGAGGATCTGCAGAGTGCGGTCAGTCAATTGAAGAGCTCGAACGAGGAGCTGCGCGCCTCGCATGAAGAGACGATGTCGATCAATGAAGAACTGCAATCGATGAATGAGGAACTCGAAAGTTCCAAAGAGGAACTGCAATCGGTCAACGAGGAACTCAATACCGTCAACACGCAACTGCAGAGCAAGGTCGGCGAACTGGAAGTGGCCAATAGCGATTTGCGCAATCTGCTCGCATCCAACGAGGTGGCCACGTTCTGCCTTGATCGCTCCTTGCGCATCAAGTGGTTCACGCCGGCCGCACATCGACTTTTTAATCTGCTGCAGAGCGATATCGGCAGACCCATAGCGGATCTGAGTTTGAGTGCCCTGGATTCAACGCTGATCGAGCATGCGCGTCTCGTGCTGCAATCTCACGGGTCCCAGTCTCGCGAATTTGAACACAACGCCGTATACCTTCGTCGCATCGTGCCCTATCGCGCGGATGGCACACAGATCGCGGGCGTGGTTATCACCTTTACCGATATCACGGAAGCCAAACGAGCCGCGCAACAGGAAATCGAGGCCAAGGCCGCATTGAATGAACTGCTCGAGGAGCGTGTTCGCAAGCGCACCGAGGAATTGGAACGACTTGCGCGCGAACTCGCCCTCGCGGAGGTTCGCGAACGGCAAACAATCGCACGTGACCTGCACGACGGCCTGGGCCAGGAGTTGAATGCCGCATCGATCAAGCTCGATGCGTTACGCGGCAGCCATGAGACAACCCGCCTGCATCCGGCACTCGATGAAATCGCCCGGTTGCTCGAAGGAGTGGTACGAGAGATGCGAAGTCTCACCGCTCAATTGAATCCGCCGGTATTGGAGCAGTTGGGGCTCGTAGCAGCGATTGAATGGTTGAGCGAAGAGATGCGCAAAACCTACCAATTGGAAGTTCTGCTCGAGGATGATATGCAAACCAAGTCATTGGATTCAGTTGCCGCGTCGATCCTGTTTCGAGCGGTACGCGAACTTCTGATCAATGTGACTCGCCACGCCAATGTGAAGATCGCACGGGTCGTCACAAGCTCTGCCGATGGGTATCTGACCGTCAAGGTAGCGGATCACGGAGTCGGCTTCGCTCTTCCCGGAAAGGATCCCGGCTCCTCGCCCGGGCTGGGATTATCCGCCATGCGAGAGCGGATCGCGCACATCGGCGGCACCTTTGTCATTAAAAGCGAGCGAAACCGCGGCACCACGGCGACTATTCAGGTGCCAATGAGTCCGCCATGACGCCGGCGCGCATCATGCTGGTCGATGACCATCCGCTGATTCGCGAAGCGATAGCGCATCTGGTGGCCGCCGCCCCGGATTTTGAACTCATCGGCGCGGCTGGCGATGGAAAAGAATGCTTGGCGCGAATCGATGAATTGCGGCCGGATATTCTCATACTCGATATCGCAATGCCGCACATGAATGGCGAACAAGTCGCCCGCGAGCTGCATTGCCGCTACCCGGCGCTTAAAATTGTCGCCTTGAGCGGTTACACCGATCGCCAGTTTGTGCGTGCGATGAGCAAAGCCGGCGCCAAGGCGTACGTGGTGAAGTCCGCTTCGGGGCGAGATTTGATTCATGCTCTGCGAGCGGTTGCGAGTGGTAAAAACTACTTGTCCCCGGAAGTGACCGGCGCCGTTATGACGCTCTGGGAAGATTCTGTATCGAGTGACGGCTTATCGCAGCCGAATGTCCTGGGCAAACGCGAGAGACAGGTATTGCAATTTATTGCCGAGGGCTATCGCAGTCCGGTGATTGCGGAAAAAATGGGCATCGCGGTTGCGACCGTGGAAGCACATCGGCGAAATATTCTGCGTAAATTGCAACTGCATAGCGCCGCCGATCTGACGAGATATGCCCTACGTCACGGCATTATCGCGTTATAGGCGCGGCAGAAGGTTGCGGGATCTCGGTGATGGCGAACGGCGCTCCAATGCCGTGCCGCTCTCGGCCCAGTCTTTGAAGGCGCCCAAGTTGTAGACTGGCGCGTAGCCCACGTCTTCTGATGCGCAATTAAGCGGACACCACCAATACCGCTGCTGCGGCGGATGCATCACAGGCGCCCACATTGAAATAGTTGCAATCGTGAAAAACGGCCTCGAACTGGGCGAAATGGAAGTCTGTAACGAGATCTTCATTTGCACCGCGCTAAATATCGAGGATATTTTCGCGATCTCGACTCCAACGGGCACTCGATAAACCGATGAGACATAATTCTTCGGAAGCATTCTCGAAGCATGAACACCGACCCTTGGCGACGGTCGTGATCATCAATTACAACTATGAAAAATTCGTCGCGGCTGCGATCGACAGCGCCCTCGCACAGTCTTATGAACCGCTCGAAGTGGTTGTCGTGGATGATGGCTCGACCGACGGCTCGCGGACAATCATTGCAGGGTATCAGGATCGGGTTCGCACGGTCCTGCAAGACAACGGAGGGCAAGGCGCGACTTACAATACCGGGTGGCGAGCCGCACATGGCGAATTCGTACTGTTTCTTGATTCCGACGACGTGCTCGCGAAAGATGCCATCGCCAAGGTGGTTCAGGCGTTCGAAGGCAACGACGCGGTGAAGGTGCAGTTCTACCTTGAACAGGTCGATCGGAATCTGAAGCCGCTGGGCTTCCTCTTGCCGAGCTACGATTTTTCATCCATGACAACACGTCAGCAAATCGCCAACTACGGCAACTATGTTGGCCCCCCGGCCAGCGGAAATGCGTATCGAAAGTCTTTCCTCGATGAGATCATGCCGATTGCGGACGAAGAGCTGTATCGACACGCTCCTGACGGCTACACGACGGGTTTGGCCGGACTCGATGGCGGCGTCCTATCGATTTCGGAAATCTTGGGATACTACCGTGTGCATGGCGATAACTATGGCGGAGAGAGCGGCATCAAATCGCTCCAGCAACTGCATCACATGTTCATGCGAGATATCAAGCGAGAGGATTCCCAGCACGCCTTCGGAGAACATTTCAACTTCCATTTTCCGGCAGACCGCTCGCGCTTCTGTCCGGGCCATACCAAATTGCGCTTGCTGTCCCGTCGCCTTCGCCCGGACTTGCACCCCGTCAAGTCTGACAAGGTTTTCTCTTTGGTTCTCTGCGGGCTGGTTTCCGCATTCACATATCCGCATCTTGAGCTGACTAAGCGATTCAGCGTTGCGATTGGATTTATCGCTATGGGGGCATTGCCTCGTTCCATGCTGCACACTTATTTCGACACCATCGCGACGCCGCAGAAGCGCAAAAACGCGATTCCCGCCGCGCAGCAGCTGAGCCCGAATGGGCCGCAGCCGTCGATCGATCACGATTAGATTGCAAAGGCCGGTGTTTCGGCAGATGGTTCACCGACTATCGACACCCCGCTACCCCTTGGCCTGACCCCGAAACGGCAATTGCCGGATGCGCTTGCCCGTGGCGGCAAAAATGGCGTTGGCGAGTGCAGGTGCCGTTGGCGGGACACCGGGCTCGCCGAGTCCGCCCATCGAGGCATCGCTTTCCAGGAAATGCACATCCACGTCTGGCGCTTCGGCCAGTTTCAAGAGTGGGTAATCATGGAAGTTGGATTGCAACACCGCGCCTTTGTCGAGCGTAATGGATTCATCGACGCAGGACGACAAGGCCATGATGATGCCGCCCATGATCTGCGCGGCGCCTCCATCCGGGTTGACCACGCGACCACAATCCACGCTCGACCACACTTTGTGCGCATGTGGGCGACCATCGTTGCCGACAGATGCTTCGATCACGTGCGCGACGATGGTGTTGAACGATTCCACCATGGCAATGCCGCGCCCGCGCCCGGTGCTAAGCGGCGTGCCCCAGCCACTGCGCTTCGCCACATCATCCAGCACGGCCAAATGACGCGATCCCGGCCGCAGATGCTTACGCCTGAATTCATAGGGATCTTCGCCGGCCGCGTAAGCCAGCTCGTCCATGAAACTTTCGGAATAGAAGCCGTTTTGGTTGGAATTGACCGAGCGCCAGGCGCCGTCGTGTTGGTTGGTGGCAAATTGATAGTGGCGCAGCGCAAAGGCCGGAATGTCGTAGACAAAGCGCGTTTCTCGCGTGGCATCCTGTGATTGGGCATAGTCGGTAGTCCAGCCGGCAATCCGTCCGTCCTTGTCGAGCGCAGCCTTCAGATGGGCCGACGCCTGCGGACGATAGGTGCCGTGCTGCACTTCCTCCTCACGCGACCAGATCAGCTTGACCGGATAGGGCGTTTGCTTGGCGATTTGAACCACCTGGCCAATAATTTCGCAGAATCCTGGCAAGCGACGACCGAAGGCGCCGCCCATGATCATCGGGTGGAAGGTGACATGATCCGTGCTGATCTCCGCCGCCTCGGCCGCTGCCTTGCGGCTGTGCAGCGGATCCTGCACACCACCCCACAGCTGAAGCTTGCCATCCTTGAAATGGGCGGTGAGTGCGAAGGGCTCCATCATCGCGTGATGGATGAATGGCACGGCATATTTGGCCTCGACCAGCTTGAGGCCGCTTGCCGCAAGTGCGGCCGGCACGTCGCCATGGCCGCTTTTATTGTCCGGCTTGTCCGTCTCCATCTTGGCAGCTTGCGCCGCCGCGATGGAGGCTGATGACAGTGCTCCGTGTCCACCATCGGAGAACTTGGGGGACAGTGCCCGCAGTCCAGTCAGCGCCTGCCAGTAACCCGTGGCGATAACGGCTACCGCATTGTCGAGCTTGACGACTTTTTCCACGCCCTTGATCGCCATCGCGGGCGCAGCATCAACACTGTCGAGTTTGCCGCCGCGCACCGGGGCGGCCATGATCGTGGCCACGCGCAGATCGGGCAGCTGCACATCCATGCCATATCGGGCGCTGCCATCAACTTTTGGTGGAATATCCAGCCGGGGGATCGGCTTACCGATAAAGCGGTAATCGCCGGCTTCTTTGAGCTTGGGCTCGGCGACAAGCGTCATTTCAGCGGCGTCCGCGGCCAGCTCACCATAACGCAGCGATCTGCCGCTCTTGGCATGGATCACTTTACTGTTTACCGTGGTCAACTCGCCTTCGGGCACGCCTAAGCGCTTGGCAGCCGTGGCAATCAGGGCAATGCGTGCTGCGGCACCCGCGACGCGCATACCCGTCTGGCCGGTCGCACGAACGGTGGACGATCCTCCGGTGACCTGCAACGGAATGTTGCGCGCGATCATGGCGAAAGTGGAACCCGTTATCCCTTGCAGAAAGGGCGGAATGGAAAAGGGCAGCAATTCCCCGCCAAATCCCTTCGCCAGCGGCGCGTTGGCAAATGCCACATTCACCGGCGCGGATTCGAGCACGACTTTTGACCAGTCCGCGTCCAGCTCGTCGGCCGCCATTTGGGCAAGCCCCGTGAGTGATCCTTGGCCAATATCGACATGGGGCGAGAAGATGGTGACGGTGTCGTCCTCGGCAATGCGGATCCACGTCTGGAACACGCCGGCCTTGTCCATGGCGACCAGCTTAGCCGCCCTGCGTGTTGCCGCTCTTTCGGACCAGGAAACGGCAAACAGGCCGCCGCCGATCAATGCCGCACCACCGATCAGAAACACTCTGCGTTTAATGCCCACTATGAGTCTGCCCGAGCAGCGGCAGCTTGGCCTGTGGCCGCAAGGATGGCCATGCGGATGCGCGGATAAGTTCCGCAGCGGCAGATATTGGTCATCGCCTCGTCAACGTGGGCAGGGCTTGGCCGGCCGGTCTTCTTTATCAATGCGACGGCGGCCATGATCTGGCCCGACTGGCAATATCCGCATTGCGGGACTTGCGCATCGATCCAGGCCTGCTGCACCGGATGGAGTGTCCCATTTGGCGCCGCAATTCCTTCAATCGTGGTGACGGATTTGCCGGCAACGGAGCCCACAGGAATTCTGCACGAACGCGTGATTTCGCCATCGACATGCACGCTGCACGCGCCGCATGCGCCAATGCCACAGCCAAATTTTGTGCCGGTCAACCGCAGTTCCTCGCGGATAACCCATAGCAGGGGCGTATCGGGATCAGCCTCGATCGAAAAGGACTTACCGTTCACCTGCAAATCAATGGCCATCAGCGTTCTCCCCAATAGGTGCTTTATTTTGTTTTGCCACTTCGAGCACGTCGTGGCCATCGTCCCTATCGTCAACTGCGCTACCCGCATCGTTATATTGGATCACTTAAGAACCAGGGGCAAACTCTATCGCTGAGTTAGGCCGAAGGCGGCGGCGTTCGCGAGTCGTCCGTAGCCGCCGTGCCGGCGTTCGATGGCCTGTACCAGAGGCACCGCTGAAAGTCTCCAGCGCAAACAGTACACTGGGCTTAAGAATCGAAGTTGCGCCGCCGATGCTAAAAGGAGAGCCCATGTCTCGCATCAATCAATCCAGCACCTTCACGCTTGGTGATCGCGTCGTACAGCGTGTGGGATTCGTTGCTATGCAACTCGCGGGTCCCGATTTGCGGTCCGCGTCATTTCGGCATTCTGAGGAAAGCGCTGCGCCATGCACATTCTGCTATATGCCCTTGCTGCGGCCGTCATCGTAGTGGGATTGGTTGGCGCAATAGTGCCTGTGTTGCCGGGTATCCCACTTATTTTTGCAGGCATCTGGATAATCGCCGGCGTTGATGGTTATCGCCATCTTGGGCTGGGCTGGCTGCTCGGAATTGCAGCCGTCGGTGCAGTGGGATTGGTCGTGGATCTGCTTGCCGGCGCTTTGGGCGCGAAGCGAATGGGCGCGAGTTCGCAAGCGGTATGGGGTGCACTCATCGGCACCGTGATCGGGCTCTTCTTCGGCATACCTGGATTGCTGATCGGGCCATTCTTCGGTGCGGTACTTGGTGAGCTTTCCGCCGGCAATAGCGTTTTGGGTTCGGCACACGCGGGGGTAAGCGCGTGGGTGGGCCTGCTGTTCGGCACGATTATCAAGCTGGTCTCGTCGCTGATGATGGTGGCGTTATTCGGCGCAGGTTGGTGGTTGAACCGTGTCGCGTGATGCCGCGGCATGCTGAGAAGCCCCGCGCTGAGCCTCGCTCAATAAACTCCTTCATTGTTCATTCTCCCAACGCGAGCCTTCGGTATCCTTGCAAGTATCAGCCCTTGTCGTACTCGTCGTGGCGCCGCCACCAGATGCCCGCCTCGTTGCGGCCCAGGGGTCCACGGTCGAGCCACTGGTACGCGCCCCAGAGGGCATCGAGGCCGCGCGCATAGGTAGAGTAGGTGTGATAGACCGCTCCATCTTCCAGCACAAATGCGCTCATACCCGGCCGATCGCGCGTGTAGGTGGGCGCATCGGTTCCGCACATGGCAGCGAACTTGAGAACGGGCTCCGGCGCACTCTTCGCATCCATCGCAGGGCCGCCACGCCGGTAGTTGTACTCGAGGCCACCCGCGCGCTGTTCTTCCTCGGTAAATGAGACACTGAAGTCGGAATTGAACTCGTTTCCGAACGAAGAGCCCCAGGGAAATGTCCATCCCATACGCTGCTTGTAGGACTGCAGCTTCGCGAGGGGTGCTCGCGAAACCGACCACAGCGTCACGTCATGGTTGGCCAGGTGCACGGCGAAACCGTCAAAGCCGTCAGCGATCATGGAGCAGGACGGGCAGCCGGCGGTGTAGTCGGGCCCGAACATGAAATGATAGACGAGGAGTTGTGAACGCCCCCGAAAAAGGTCTGCGAGCGAGGCGCTCCCTTCCTCGGTGTCGAATCGATACTCCTTGTCAACGCGGACCCACGGCAACGCCTGCCGCCGCTGCGCCAGCTCATCACTGCGCCGCGTGAGCTCCTTCTCCGCCTCGAGCAGATCGAGCCGCTCGCCCAGCCACACTTTACGTGTCGCAGTCCTGTGCTTGGTCATCGCTCGTCCCCTTCTGTTGATTGGTGATGAGTTAGATTAGGCGTTGGTTAGCAAGGGGTGGGAGTTACAAGTGTGGCGGGATTCCGATGGACTCGACGAGCACGCTGAAGCCATTGCCCTGGCGCTCCTACGGGGCCCAATCACGGCTCGTTGCGAGGCAGCGGCCGCTGAAAGGTCTCACGGCCACAATTGCGGTACGATTCGGCATGCGTTTGACCTGCGTGATCGGAACCGTCGTCGCTCTTAGCCTTTGGGTTGGGACCGGGGTCGCGGTGCCTTCAGATACCGTGCCCGCCACTGCCGGCCCGAATTCGCGTGCTTCCGTTCTGACTGCGGAACAAGTAATCCAGATCTTGGACGAGACGGTCGACTGGTATCGAACTCTGGGGACACAACAGCAGAATGCCACGCAACCCAGCGATTTACTGATCTTGTTTGCGAATCGACAAACGGCCGATCAAGTGGTTAGTTTGGCAATAGAGCTCGCGCGTGCGAACGCCGAACTTCTCAGTAGCGAGGCCAGTGCAGGACAAAGCGCGTCAGATGCGTCTTCCCCTCGATCGCTTAGTCAGCAGCAATCTCAATTGGATGCGCAGCGCGCGTCCTTAGAAGCGGAAATAACCGGTCTTAAGGAGTCGCGCTCCACCGGAAAGGGTAAGCAGGATGTCTCGGCGAAGCTGACAGAACTGCAGGGCGAGCTCGCAATGCTCGCAGCAAGAAGAAATTTGCTCGACACCATGACGGCATTTACCGATCAAAACAGCCCCAAACAAGCCAGCGTTAGTGCGCTCAAAGCCCATATTGATGCCATTGCCGCGACGCTGCCGACTTTGAGCGTAGCTTCCGGCTCCACCGCCGTCTCCGGCGCGGCACAAACGAGTGCCGTACCAACGGCAATTCCGGGCGGTAATGAGATGAAGACGGCCACGACGAGTTCCGGAATATGGGACCTTGGAGTAACGGCGGTAAACCTGCACAGAAAGATCAACTCGATCGATGTTGTGGATCAGCACACCGCGTCGCTAGCCAAGACGTTTCTTGAGGTCAGCGATTTGCCCCTTAGACAGTTGAAGGCGTATTCCGCGCGCAGCGACGCACTTGCCGTGCAGGCGGACAAGGCCAACGGCGCAGCACTTGTCGCCCTTCGAGGAGAATTCGATACGCTGGCTTGGCTCTTCAAGCAGACCTCGGCGATTCTCCTGCCGTTGAGTAAGGAGCAGGTGCTGCTGATGCAATATCGGCACAACTTGGACAGCTGGAGAGAAGCCACACAACGCCAATACTATGAAGCCTTAAGAGCGCTGGGAGTCCGCTTGGCGATCTTGGCGGGTATCTTGGCGGCCGTGTTTGTTCTCGCTGAGATTTGGCGGCGCGCCGTGGATCGATATGCCCACGAGGCTCGGCGCCGGTATCAGCTGCTGTTGATTCGCAAAATAGTGATGTGGACGGCGGTGATTGCAATAGTGGGATTGAGTTTTGCCACCGAAATCAGTGCCTTCGCTACTTTTGCGGGGCTGCTCACCGCCGGTGTGGCGGTGGCCATGCAAAGCGTTTTGGTGTCGATGGTCGGATATTTCTTCCTCATCGGCAAATATGGGATTAGAGTCGGAGACCGCATACAGATCGGCACTGTCGTGGGCGAAGTCATCGATATTGGATTGGTGCGAATGCACTTGATGGAGCTCCATTCCGGCGGCCCGCTAGGCCCGACCGGGCGTGTGGTGGCCTTTGCAAACCTCATTGTGTTCCAAGCATCGGGCGGTTTATTCAAGCAGATTCCCGGCGTGAATTTGTCGTGGCACGAGAGTACGGTGGTATTGCCTGCGGTCAGTGACTACTCGGCTTTGAAGACCAGGTTATTGACGGCGATCAGTCGGGTGGTCGAGGAATACCGGGACGAGTTCGTGCGGCAAGCGAACGCGATCAAGGAGTCCACGGCCTCGATTTCCGTGGATGACACCCAGCCGCAGGTTCAGATGCGTCTGGTTGGCGGCCGGATGGAGGCGCTGATCCGGTACCCAGTGAACCTCAAACACGCTGCTGAAATCGATGAACGGGTCTCTGAAGCCGTGCTCAAGACCCTCGCAGCAAGTAGTACGACGTAAGGCTCCCGCATGAGATTTCTGCCGCTCATCTGGTCTGGCATCTGGCGCAAGCCTGGACGGACAATCCTCATTTTCCTCCAGGTCAGTGTCGCCTTTGCGCTGTTCGGCGTGCTCCAGGGGCTCAAGACAGGCGTCGAGCATTTGATCGGTGAAGCTCGCGCCGATCTACTGATCGTACACGGCGGCCTAGGTCTGATGGATCCCTTGCCCTTGAGCCTGCTTGAGGGCATCAAGTCGATACCCGGGGTCAAGGTTGTCGCGCCCGTGGAACTGTTCGGGGCCATCTATCAAAATCCCAATCAAAAATTGGGGGTCGTCGCGATCCGACCCGATGAGGGCTGGCTTTCGGCGTTCACCTTCACGATCGCGCCCGACTACGTCGCGGCTTTCCGCACCATGCGAACGGGAGCCATCATCAGGGAGGGACTGGCGAAAAAGTACGGCTGGAAGATCGGCGATCACATTCCCCTGATGTCCACCTCGGCGCAAATGAACGGATCGACGGACTGGGCATTCGATGTGGTGGGTACCTACACCGACAGCGACGTCGGTGGTGGAAAAGAGACTCTGCTCGTCAATTATGCGTACTTCGATGAAGCCCGCTTCGCCGGCAAGGGCACCGTCAATCATTTCAACGTCGCGGTTTCCGATCCGCGACTGGCGGTGAATGTGGCGGATCAAATCGACCGGCGTTTCGCGAATTCCGCGAACGCAACGCAAACCGATTCGTTGCGTGAATTGGCTCAATCGCAGCTGCAGTCAATCGGCGATCTGAACTTCCTGATCCGGGCAATCGTGAGTGTAGTGCTCCTGGCGCTGCTGTTCGCGACCGCCACGATGATGATGCAATCGATCCGCGAGCGCACGCCGGAGTTGGCGGTTCTCAAGACGCTTGGCTTTACCGACGGCGCGGTATTTCTAATCATACTCATGGAGGCCGTGGCGGTCTTTGTCGCCGCCGCCGCGTGCGGATTGGCGCTCTCACTGTTGGTGTTTCCGTTTGCCTCAAAGATCGTACCGGGGCTGTCGGTTCCTTTGGTCGTGGTCGCGCTTGGCCTGATATGCGCCGTGTTGGTGGCAGTCATCAGCGCATTGCTCCCGGCAGTCCAGGGCGCAAAGTTGAATGTCGCTACGGCACTGGCAAGGCGCTAGCGCGGCCGCATGAATTTCACCCGGCAATTTCTCAGTATTTTGCTCATGAACCTGTCGGGAATCCGACAGCGGTCGGCGCAGGTCCTGACGATCATCATCGGCGTCACGTGTGCCGTCGGTGTATTGGTTTCCATGCTGGCGATGGGCGCCGGCGCGCGCCGGCAGGAGATGGGCGACGTACGCGCCGACCACGCCACACTGATTACTTCAGGGGCGCGCTATCTGCAGAGCAATATCTCCCGGGACGAAATCGCCGCCATTCTGGGCCTGCCGGGCATACAAAAGGGTGCTCAGGGTGAGCCCATCGTCGTGTTCGAGTCCATGGTTCCCATCGAAGGCCGCAGGCGCGTGACGGGTAATCGAATCTATTTTCCGCTCGTCGGAATTACTTCAACCGTGACTCAATACCAGCAGATGCGATTCACGGACGGCCGCATGTTCAAGCCGGGTCTGCATGAACTGATCGCCAGCAGCCCCTGCGTTCGGCAATTCACCGGCTTCGAAATCGGCGATCGACGTCCGATTCACGGCAGCGACTGGACCATCGTCGGACATTTCGAGCAGGGTAAGGCGCAACAATGCGTGGTCTACGCCGACGTCGATAACATCATGTCCATCTTCAGCCGCAACAGCTACGGCGCGGTATCAGTGCTGCTGCGATCGCCGGCGGATTTCGCCGCATTTCGCGACGCCGTCAGCGCCAATCCGGCCCTGAAACTCGAAGCCCAGCGCGAAAGCGAGGTGGCGGAGGAGGGATTCAAAGAACTGAACGCCATCCTGAATTTTGTCAGCTACTTCGTCGGTACGATCATGGCGATCGGTGCGACGCTGGGCGCCGTCAATTCCTTGTATGCAATCGTGGACTCACGGCGCAGCGAGTTGGCCACATTGCGAGCGATCGGGTTCGCTTCCGGCCCAATCATGCTCGCCGTCTTGGTTGAGTCAATACTATGGGCGTTTCCCGGAGCGCTGCTCGGGGGTGCCCTGGCATGGGTCCTTTTCAACGGCTTATCGGCCAGTCCGTTCGGCTTCAGTTTTCAACTTGCGGTAACCCCATCTCTCGCCGTGCTTGGCATTGTGTGGGCGTTGGCGATGGGCTTTGTCGGCGGACTCCTGCCTGCGTTGCGTGCGGCCCGAGTACCCGTGGCCACGGCGCTGCGCGCGACTTGATGTTGAGCGGCGGGGTCTGACGATCGGGGTCTTCTCCGCAGTACGGCGCGCCACTTGGGGTATTACAGTGACTTTGACTCAGCGTCTTTTGCTGCTGTCTTGGGTCGTCATGGTTACGACGCCCGCGATCGCAGGCGCCGACGCGGAGTTCACCGGCTTGCACAGCGATGTGGTGTTTTCGGACTATTTTGCGCTTTCGCGCAGTGCGGAATTGCAGCACCGTCTCCTAAGTCCCTTAAATGCAGCTCAGGTGCGTAAGAGTTTGGCGCACTCGGCCGTGGCGCTGCGCGATCAGCCGATCGACCTGGCGCAGGAGCGATTTACTGTTTACGTTCCGCAGAACTCGCAGGCCCAGGGGTTTGGGCTACTGGTGTACGTACCGCCGTGGGAGAACGCGATGCTGCCGCGAGGTTGGGCGGAGATCTTGGATCGGCACGGCGTGATTTTCGTCAGTGCTGCGAATTCGGGAAACGCGGCAAACGTTCTTGATCGCCGCGAACCCCTGGCGTTGCTGGCCGCGCATAACATCATGCAGCGCTTTCGTGTGGATCCGGAGCGCATCTACATAGGCGGATTTTCCGGCGGATCGCGAATTGCGCTGCGTCTCGCGCTTGGGTTTCCGGACGTCTTTCGAGGAGCATTGCTCAACGCGGGAAGCGATCCGATTGGAGATGCAGAAACGCCGCTGCCGCCGGCCGAACTGTTTTCGCGCTTTCAGGAAATGACGCGCATCGTGTATGTCAGCGGTCAAAATGATGCCGTCAACGTGGAGAAGGACGCGGCCAGTGCCCGGTCCATGCTCGGCTGGTGCGCGTTCGATTCGTACCTGGAGCGATCGCCTTGGGTGGAGCATGAAGTGGCCGGCCCAACTGCGCTCGACCGAGCGCTCGTCATGCTCGATAAACATGCGAAACCCAATTTGGCCAGGTTGAACAATTGCCGTTCCCACATCAATCAGGGGTTGGCTAAAGAAATCGATCAAGCAAGCGACCTTCTTGCCGCCGGCAATGTCGACGGGACGCGCCGGCTGCTCAACAAGATCGATGCTCACTACGGGGGTCTGGCCGCGCCGCGAAGTGTGGACCTCGCGGCGCGTATCGATGTGACGAATTGACCCGACGCAGCTAGAACGTCGCGCTCACACGGACGTACCAGAATGCGCCGTTGAAGCCGAACGGGCCGCCCGTTCGCGGGTATAGCTCGCCGTCCGCTTCTCCGCCGGTTGTTGAGTAAATCGGAGAGGCTTTGGTGTTGGCAATCTTGTCGGGATATTCATTGAAAATGTTGCGTCCGCCGATCGCCGCGGTGACGTTCTTTAGCACCTGATACCCCAATTCCAAGTCCGTGGTGTACGTGGCCGAGAAGAGTTGGCCCGGATAGTCGTTCTGGTCGCGGAATGTGCCGTAGTAATTTTCGCGTGCCACCACGCGAATCGGCCCCCAGCCGTAGCTTAAGTTGAGGTTCGCCCGATTGTTGGGGGCATAGTGCTGGATGTCGACGATGCGTGCCGCGCTGATGACGAGGGGGTCAAATTTCGTGACGTCGGTTTTGTTGTAGTTATAGGCGAAGGACGTGTCCAAGGTGCCCAGGCTACCGAGCGACAGCGGATAGGTCGCCACCAGGTCCACACCCTTGGTTTTGGTGTTGAACCCGTTGGTGAAGTACTGCACGGTGCCGCCGGCGCCGACGTAGGCGAGAGCCGGAAGCTTGATGATATCCGCGTTGGTCACGTTGAATTGCTGGGAGATGCCGATGCGGTTGCGAACCGTAATCTGGTATCCGTCGATGGTGACCAGCAAATTTGTCAGCGGGGTCAGCACAATGCCGCCGCTTATGTTGGTCGATTCCTCCGGTTTCAGCGGCTTGGCCCCGTAGAATATGGCGTCCGCGCTGGTGACCGGGTAAGTGCCGATTTGCACCTGAGTCGTGGTGCCCGGAAGGAAGGTGGTGCTCAAGGTCTCGACGTTATTCTGCCCGGGTGTGGGCGCATGGAATCCGGTGCTCACGGTGCCGCGCAAGGCCAGCCAATCGACCACCTTCCATCGCGCCTGAGCTTTTCCGAGCGTGGTATTGCCGAAGGACGCGTAATGCTCGAAGCGTCCCGCGAGCCCGAGCGTGAGATTGCGGAACACATCCGCCTCGACATCCAGATAGCCGGCGTAGCTGACTTGCGAGGCGTCAACCGGGGCAGAAATGCCGCCATAGCCGTTGGAGGCAGTCGATTGCGTGGCGGTAATCTGGTTACCGTTGGCATCACGATCGGCTGTGCATGCGCCGGCCACGCAATTATAGAGTGGCTGCGAAGCATACGGGCCGGCCGCGAAGGAGGCCGCATCGCCGAGCAGCTGCTGATAGTTCTCGTCGCGCCATTCCATGCCGCCCGCGATCGAAATCGGGCTCGCCAATCCAGGGACCTGCCAGGGATAACTCAGGTCGAGATTGAAGTTGTTTTCCTTTTGAATGAACTTGCCGTCATAGAAACTGGTGGGCGACTGCGGCCCCAGCGACGGATTGATCGAGGTCCGCAAGGACAGCGCCACGGAGTTTTGCGCGGTCGTGCCCGACACGTCGTAATTGATACCCCAACGGTTCGTCCCTTTGTAACCCACTGCGCCGAAGAACTGCTGCGTGACGTCGAAGAAACGCGGCGTAAAACCCGCCGGGTAGACTTTACCGAAATTGAAGGTGTTCGAATCATTGATATACCCGCCGGTTGGGCAACCGGTGAGCGTGGGGGTGCAGGGATCCAGAAAAATGTTGTTGAAAGCGGGATGGTTGCCAAAGGTATTGCCGCTCGAGTCGGTGACCGTCACCGGCAAGCGATAATTGAAGCTCTCGTTCATTTGAATGTTGGCGTAGTTGGCGAAGAAGTAGATCTGATCGCCGTTGTCGAGTTTGATGCCGGAATTCAGAAAGGCCTTGACGCTGTCGGAGGGCGGCGTTCCCCACTGCTGCACGGGACCCGGATAATTCGGCAGTTGCGAAGCGAGATTGGGAAAGGTCTGCGCGAAAGCCAGCGCCGAAGGGCGCGTCGGGTTGCGAATGGTCTGTTCGCTCTTGGCCCATTCGGCGCTTAAGTTCACAAAGCCATCACTGCCCAAGGGCAACCCCACATTCGCAGCTAACAGCCCGTCTCCCCCGTCGCGCGGGAAACCGGTCGGAAAGTATTTACCGTAGCGCCCATCCACCTGGATGCCGCTGGGACTGTTTCGAAACTGATAGTTGAGTACGCCCGCGATGGCATCCGAGCCGTACTGCGCCGAGGCGCCGTCACGCAGAATCTCGAGCGACTTGACCGCGATTGACGGGATCGAATTGAGGTCCGGGCCTTGCGAGCCGAAGGCCAATTCGGTCTCGCCGCCCTGGTAGACCTGCACGAGCGCCGAGCGGTTCATGCGTTTGCCATTGAGCATGACCAGCATCTCGTCCGCCGGCAGGCCGCGCAAGGACGGGGAACGAACGAAGCTGGACGCATCGGAAATAGAGTTCTGCCCCACGATGAAGGAAGGCACCAAATTGGACAGCGTATCGAGCATGCTGGCAGCAGGGTAGTTCGCCAACTCCTTGCCGGTGATCACGTCGATCGGCGCCGAGGACTCGGCTACCGTGCGGTCCAGACGCCTCGTTCCGGTGACGATCAGTTCTTGGAGGTCGTTTGCGGAAGCTGAGTTGCCGGAGCCCGAGTTGGGACTGGTCTGGGCGCCGGCCGAATTCCCTAACATGATTAGAGCGAATGCGATCCAGACAATCAACGTGGTTTTCATGCAGGTTCTCCAGAACGAGATGGGAAATCTTGGTTAGTCGCAGGTGGAAGTAGCCGCCGGCGAGCGGGGTGTCGCCGCGCGCAAAAGGCAACAAAATCGAGGCGGCGAGCCTTGAAGTATTGACTGATCCCAACGATCATCGAAGGCCCTCCTTGGGTCTCTCGCGCACAGCACATCGCGCCTGCAGCCTCAGGCGCACATCGACTCTTCGTATTCATCCCCCGCCAATCAATGGCGGTCCGCCAATCAACGGCGGTTCTTTTTTATTCCACTGTAGTGTAGAACCGAACTTCGTTGTCCGCAACCACGGTGTGAACGTCAGTGGTCGATGGTGAAAGGAGCGGTCGATGCAGTGGTTCGAGCAGCGACTTTGCGCTCGATCGCGACGAACGCATGATTGCGCGCGCGAATGCGCCAGAGCCGCCGCTGCGAATCTAGAGGGTCGAGGGGCCCACCGCGAAAAGCTGCGACTCAATGTGCTGAAACGCTTTGAACTCCAGAGCATTACCGCTCGGGTCCATGAAGAACATGGTCGATTGCTCGCCTGTTTGGCCCTTGAACCGCGTGTACGGTTGCACGACAAACTCAACGCCGGATCGTTGCACGCGCTGCGCCAATTCAGCCCATTGCTGCGGACGCAGCACCACGCCGCAGTGAGGCACCGGCACGCCTTGTCCATCGACTGGGTTGTAGTGATTCGACAATTTGCCGGCGCGGCCCAGATCGGGATTCAAGTGACAGACGAACTGATGCCCGTAAAGATTGAAGTCCACCCAGTGCGCGGCGCTGCGCCCTTCCGCGCAGCCGAGGATGTCCTTGTAGAAGCGACGAGCTTCCTCGATGTCGCGCACTTGTACGGCGATGTGAAACGGTGTCAGCGATTCATTCACGGCAATCGAGCATAGCATCCGCAGTCCATGAATAAAAAGGCGCCCGCGAAGTCGCGGGCGCCCTATGCCTAAACCGCCCGCCGAACGCGGCCGTCAACGTCGGACGGAAATGCCTCGCGGCGATCATTTCGCTGCGATGGCTTAGGAGGCGATTCCTTCGATCCAGGTGCGCCTGACCTGCAAGTCATCATCCAGCAGCGCAAGATTTGCGCGGTAGCCGGGCGCGATTCGCCCAAGCTCTTTTTCCAGCCCGAGGAACGCGGCCGGATACTCGCTGGCCATCCGCGCGGCCTGTGCGATCTCAAGTCCCAACAGAGACACCGCATTTCGAACCGCGGTGGCCATGTCGAGTCCGGTGCCGGCCAAGGTTCCGTTCTCATCGCGGCACACGCCGTCCTTGACATGGATCGTGCGCCCTTGCAGCACGAAGCTTGGCTCAGGCGAACCCACGGGAGGCATGGCATCGGTGACCAGCATGAACTTGTCGTGACGCTTGCAGCGCAGCGCGAGCTTCAGCATCACCGGGTCCACATGGTGCCCATCGACGATGATGCCGCACCAAGTGTTTGCATCGAACAGCGCGGCGCCGACGATGCCCGGCTCGCGTGGCGCGAGCGGCGCCATGGCATTGAACAAATGTGTAAAGCCGCGCACGCCGTGCGCGATCGCCGCCGAGGTCTGTGCAAAATTGGCGTCGCTGTGACCCGCGGAAAGCAAGATACCGCTTGCGCTGAGCTGCGCAATCATCCCGGTCGTGGTCATTTCCGGTGCCAGCGTCAATACCGTGCGGCCGCCGCGCAAGCCGCGCAATAAGGAGATCACCCCGTTGTCCAACCGCCGCAGATGCTTCGGATCGTGCACGCCGCGGCGGGCCCAGTTGAGGAACGGACCTTCAATATGAATGCCGAGCACGCCCGGCAGATGAGCATCAAGCGCGGCTTGCACCGCGGCGATTGCCTGCCCGATGGTGTCGAGATCATCGCTGATCAGCGTCGGCAAGAAACCCGTGGTGCCGAATCGCCGGTGTGCTGCGCCTATCGCACCGATTGACTCAAGACCGGGATCATCATTGAACAGCACGCCGCCGCCGCCGTTGACTTGCACATCGATGAAGCCGGGCAGCAAAAGCTGTCCCTCGAGATCGACGATGATGGCGTCACGGCAGCGCGGATCCGCTGCAGGAACCACGCCTTCGATGCGTCCTTGCGCGAGCAGGACGGTATGCCCGCTGACGATTCGCTCGCCGGCCAGAATCCGGCCATTCACCAGTGCAGTGCGCACTACACGGTCTCGGTGATCTTGCGCAAATGGGGTGGGTGATCCGGATCCAGACCACGCCGCACCGCCAGCGAGGCGATCATTCGATAGGCGCTCTGCACGAGCAGGATGGGCGCAATTTCCGCCGCCGCATCCACCGTCGGCAGCAGCGTAGCGCCCGGGACGCTGCCGCCGGCGAGCAGGACCGGCACGCCGCGACGGGTGAGTTCCCCGGCGAGAGTTTCAAGTCCCGAGAGTGTGGCATCGCGCTGCGCGAACAGCAGTGCCGGAAATCCCTTGCCAAGCAGCGTGTACGGGCCATGCCGCAACTCGGCGCTGCTGAACGCCTCGGCATGCATGCCGCAGGTTTCCTTGAACTTGAGCGCAATTTCCTGCGCGGCTGCCAGGCCGAGCCCGCGGCCGACCACGTACAGATTGGCCGCGGATTCGAGCTCCGGCAGCGCCGCTGACCAATCCAGCGCCCAGCTTGAGTCCATGAGATCCGGCAGCTGTTCGAGCGCGCTTTGCAGCGCCGCGTCTTGTGTCCAGAATGCGACCAAGCGGGCGATTGCGGCCAGCGATGCCAGGTATGATTTTGTTGCCGCGACACTTTTTTCGGGACCTGCGCGCAAATCGATAGCCAAATCCGCGGCTGCCATGAGCGGCGAGTCGGCACTGTTGCAGAGCGCGAGAACCGTGGCGCCGGACGATTTCGCCGCCGCGACCGAGGCCAGCAAGTCGGGACTGCGTCCCGATTGGGAAATCGCAATGAACAGGCAGCCGCGCACGTCTTGTGGAACGCCGTACACCGAACTCACGGACGGCGCGGCCGAAGCCGTCAGCACGCGCGCGTGGGTTTCGATCAAATACTTGGCGTAGGTCGCTGCATGATCGGAGCTGCCGCGCGCACAGGTGATGACTGCGCGGGGCTGCAATTTGCGCAGTGCCGCGCCAACGGCCGCGATTCTTGCGCCATCCTGTTGCAACTGCGCGCGCACGGCATTCGACGCATCAGCGGCCTCCTCAAACATATGAGTGCCCTCTGCCGATCGCGAAACTTCCGCGTTCAAGTGCTGAGTTCCGCGACGAAGTCGTACGTGTCGCCGCGGTAGAAGGATTGCGAAAACTCAATGGCTCGGCCGTCGGGCAGCGAACCTAGGCGTTCGACCAGCAGTCCGGCATCTCCGGGCTTGGCCTTCAAGAGTTCAGCTTGATCCGAAGTAATGAGTACCGCGCGAAGCCGCTGCAAGGCGCGCACCGGCCGGTGACCCGCACGTTCCAACGCCTCGTACAGCGAGGCATCGACGGCTTCGAGCGATGGCAATGCAGTGGCGACAATGGTGGCGTATTCCAGTGCCATCGGCGCATCGTCTGCATAGCGAATGCGATTGAAGCGAAACACCGGAGTACCAGGGCTCAATCGCAGCGCCAGCGCCTCTTCCGGCGTCACCGTACCGGCCGCTCTTTTGAGCCAGACACTTCTCGGCGTGCGACCGCGCGCGCGCATGTCCTCGGAGAAGGAGGTGAGCATCGCAAAGTTCTTATCGACGCGCGCCGAGACGAAGTTGCCTGCTCCCTGGCGTCTGACAAGGAGCCCGTCGGCGACCAGTCCGTCCAGCGCTTTGCGCACCGTAATGCGCGATACGGCGAAATCCGTGGCCAGATCCCGCTCCGAGGGCAAAGCATCATCCGGGCCAAGAAGCCGGCTATCGATGGCCTTTCGCAGCACGCGCTGCAATTCCTGATACAGCGGCAAATTGCCTTGACCGTCCAGCGGACCAATTGCTTTAGCGAGCGATGACATAGGCGCGGGTGGCACATCCACGGTGTGTTTGGTCATTGGATAATACCAAATAAATACCACTATGAGAACAACAACTGCACATGCAAGTGGATAATATATTGATTTTCAACATAAACTAATAATTCTTGGTGTCTTTATTACACGGCAGTAGCAAATTCTTATAATTGGTATTATATTGGGTCTTAATTGGTGTGGATGCAAAAGACAACCACCCGGCGGGATGCAGCAACTCTCTTCAAAATTTGGTGACAGGACAGGGGGCATCGATATGAATCGGACAGGGGATATCTATATGAATCGGATCGCCATGGCGGTCAAGTCGGCGCTCGGAATCGCAATGCTCGTGCCGCCATCCTTGGCGCTTGCCGCTGCACCCGATAACACCGCGCTCGAAGAAATCGTGGTCACCGGCATCCGCAGATCCGTCGAATTGTCGATCGAGGCGAAGCGCGACGCGATCGGACTGACCGAAGTCGTGACCGCGGAAGACATCGGCAAGATGCCTGATAAAAACGTCGCCGACTCCTTGGCCCGCTTGCCGGGCATTACCACCAGCGCTGCCGGCGCGAACGAGGGTGGCTTCGATGAGAACGATCGGGTCAGTATGCGCGGCACGAACCCCAGCCTGACGCAGACCCTGATCAACGGCCACAACGTCGCGGCCGGCGATTGGTTTGTGCTCGACCAGGTCCAGACGGTCGGTCGCAGCGTCAGCTACACGTTGCTGCCCTCGGAGATCGTCAGCAAGGTCGTGGTGGAGAAGAGCTCCAGCGCGTCGCTCGTCGAAGGCGGCGTGGCAGGTTCGATCGACATCATCACGCGCAAGCCCCTGGATTTTGGCAAGCAGTTCACGCTCGAAGCATCGGTCGGCGCAGTTTATGCGGATCTACCCTCGAAGACCGATGGGCAATACAGCGCGCTCGCCAACTTCAAGAACGATGCCAATAATTTTGGCGTCATGCTGCAGTTGTTTTCCGAAACCCGGCACCTGCGCCGCGACGGCGTGGAAATCTTGGGCTACGACACCATTGCAGCCAAGGACGCCCTGGGCAACCCCACCCCAATTGCGGCGGCCCATCCGGATCTCGCAGGTGTGCAGTACCCGACCGAAATCGGCGCCGCATTTTTCACACAGAAGCGCCAGCGCAATGGCGGCATGCTCGACATCGAGTTCAAACCGACCGACGATCTGACATTGGATCTGTCGGGCTTCTCCTCGAAGCTGACGGCCACCAACTACAATCGCAATTACCTGATGTGGTCGACGCACTTCGTCAACTTTGGCGCGGGCCAGGGCCCCGACCCCGGCTACGTGGTTCAGAACAATACCTTGACCAAGGCGAACTTCACGCCTGTCGCGGGCACCCTCTACGGGGTCTACGATCAGATATCGCGGCCCGATGAAACCGCTACCGCGAACTTCGTCAATCTCGACACGACTTGGAATGCCAACAGTGCCTTGAGCTTCTTCGCACAGGTCGGTTATTCCTGGGGTGACGGCAAAACGCCGCACCAAGATGTGTCCGAGACCAATCCCGGACTGGGCAGCGGCGCCGGCTACCAGTTGAACGGCCTTGGGTCGGCTCCTAACTTCAATCTCGGCAATACGGTCAACAACACGCCGACGCCCGGCGGCGTACCGGTGACATTCGGTTGGATATTCGGTGCCGCCGATATCGATATCCGAGACACGGAGAAATGGGCGAAGCTCGACAGCGAGTTCAAGATCGATAACGGCGCCTGGAAGGACTTGAAATTCGGCGTGCGCTATGAGGCGCATAACCGCACATCCCCGACGGGCACCGCGCAGGGCCCTCTGAACACGAGTCCTTCGGCTTACCCGACGACGTTCTCGAATTACCCATCGAACTTCGAGACCTTCGGCGGCAATATCCCGACCGGGATTTGGTATTGGACCGAGGCGCAGCTGGCTGCGTACAACAATCCCGCCAACGTCAATCGCAACCCGATCACGCGCCAGTACTATCAGTATTTATTTGCCGTGTACGAGAAGGATGCGGCCGCATTCGTGCAGGCCGATTTCAAGGGCGACAACTGGGCGGCGAACATCGGGGTGCGCTACGTCAACACCAAGGAAGATGCCATCAGCTACACGCAGGTGGATCCGACCACGCCAGGTGCGGTGTTGACCTCTGCGTTCGGACCCTTTGCCGGCCTCGAGAAAAAACATACCTATAATGACGTCCTGCCGAGCGCCAATTTGAAGCTCGATCTGACCCACGATTTGGTGGCGCGCTTTGCGGCCGCTGAGACCATGACTCGCCCCGATTACTCGGCGCTCGCGGGATTCACCAATCTGACCCCGCCGGGAGTCGTCGGTAGTGTGGGGAGCGGCACGGGCGGCAATCCTGACTTGAAGCCGATTCGCTCGACCAACCTAGACGCCGGCCTCGAGTGGTATTTCGCCAAGCGTTCGCTGCTTTCGGCGACGGCTTTCTACATGGATTTGCGCAACTACGTGGGCTTCGGCTCGGAAATCAAAAATTACAGCACCTTCGGCTCCATATGCCCGACGGGCTGCCCGGTGGACTACAACTTGACGGTTCCGATCAACGCCAAAGGCCGGGTCGATGGCTTGGAACTGGCATACCAGCAGGCGTTTACCGACAACATTGGCTTTATCGGGAACTACACGTATGCGGATGGCAAGCAAACCGGGAATGTGCAGCCCAATCCAGACGGAAGCCCCGGCGACCATCGCTTGGTGGGCACATCGAAGAACACCTACAACGTGAGCGCCTACTTCGAGAATCAGATGTTCAACGCTCGAGTGGGCTACACCTATCGGTCGGCGTTCTTCAGCGGTTTGGATCGCAGCACGGCGTTCTCGCAGGATGCCATCGGCACCCTGTC
>Ga0137412_10000173_pt1 | contig 41150 bp, 33 predicted proteins | sample CZODoug2_1_16fun_FD_122160 | JGI IMG/M metagenome (GOLD analysis project Ga0137412, IMG submission 122160) | Vadose zone soil fungal communities from Angelo Coast Range Reserve, California, USA - CZODoug2_1_16fungal (Hybrid Assembly) | ecosystem: Environmental > Terrestrial > Soil > Vadose zone...
TCGGCCTGGACTGGCCGTACACCCGGTGGACCACCTGGAACGAGGAGGCCACCCGGGACGGCATCCGGCACTACGCCTACGGCTTCGGGGACGACAATCCCCTGTGGGTCGACCCGGAGCACGCCGCCACGAGCCGCTGGGGCGGGGTGATCGCGCCGCCCGGGTTCCTGGAGGGCGCGGGGCTGACCCCGAAGCTGCCCCGTCGGCCGGAGGACAAGGGCCGGGGCAAGGGCGCGCTGTCGGGCGTGCACATGTTCTGGGCCGGCGACCACATCCGCTACTTCAACCCGGTGCGTGAGGGTGACCGGCTGTGGGTGCGGCGGTTCTACGTCGACATCCAGGAGAAGCAGTCCCGCTTCGGCGGCCGGTCCGCGTTGACCGTGCGCCGGCGGGTGTACTGGAACGACCGCGGCGAGCTGATCGCCATCTGGACGCCGACTTCGTGCACACCGAGCGTGACACCGCCGCCAAGCGCAACCGCACCCTGCAGGCCGTGCCCGAGCAGCACATCTACACCGAGGACGAGCTGCTCGAGGTGGACCGGCACTACGCGCTGGAGTCGATCCGGGGCGCCGAGGCGCGGTACGCCGAGGACGTCGAGGTGGGTGAGGAGTTCCTGCCCCGCTACCGAGGCCCGCTGATCACCGGCGACGTCATCGCCTGGCTGCAGGGCAACGGGCGCAGCGAGATCTTCCCGTACCGGCTCGGCTACCAGAACCGCCAGCGGATGGGCGGGTTCTACTCGCGCAACGGCGACGGCGCCTGGGACTCCGCGATGCGGGTGCACTGGGACGACGAGTACGCCCGCTCGGTCGGGGCCCGCCGCGCCTACGACTACGGCATGCTGCGCAACGCCTGGATGATGCAGGTGGTCACCGACTGGATGGGCGACGACGCGATCCTGGTCGCGATGGACGACCGGATCACCGGGTTCAACGTGCTGGGCGACCTGACCAGGATCACCGGCTCGGTCACCGCGATCGACACCTCCGGCGAGTGGCCCGAGGTCGTGTGCACCGTGCAGTGCACCAACCAGCTCGACGAGAAGACCGCGCGCGGCGACATCCGGGTGCGGCTGCCCTCCCGCGAGCGCGGGCTGCCGGAGTTCCCCGCGCCACCCGCCGACCACGGCCTGCTGCCCGGCATGCCGGAACCGGAGAACGGTCCGTGGGGCCGAGAATCGACCTCGTGACCGATACGCTGCCCGACCTCGCCCAGGGGGTACTGCCGCGCACCGCCCTGTACATCGGCGGCCGCTGGCGGGAGGCCTCCGGGGCGGGTTCGGAGACCGTGCTGGACCCGTCCACCGGCCGCGCCCTGGGTACCGTGCCGGACGCCGGGCCCGCCGACGTGGCCGCGGCGCTGACCGCCGCCCGGGCCGCCGCCGACGCCGGGACCTGGGCGGACGCCACCCCGAGGGCCCGCAGCGAGGCGTTGTACCGGCTGCACGAGGTGCTCACCGGGATGGCCGGGCGGCTGCTGGACGTGGTCGTCGCGGAGACCGGCTGCCCGCTGCGACTGGCCCAGGGGCAGCAGGTCGGCCTGCCGCTGCGGCACCTGGAGTACTGGGCCGAGGCGGCCCGCCGCCCCGAGCTGACCGCCCGGGCGCCGGTGGTCACCGCCCGCCCGGGTGGGCCGGCCACGCTGGGTGGCTGGGCGGTCCGCCGCGAGCCGTACGGCGTGGTCGCCGCGCTCACCCCGTACAACTTCCCGCTGTTGGAGAACGTGATGAAGCTCGGCCCGGCGCTGGCCGCCGGCAACGCCGTGGTGCTCAAGCCGTCGCCGTTCACCCCGTACTCCGCGCTGCTGCTGGCCGAGGCCGCCGAGCGCGCCGAGCTGCCCGCCGGGGTGTTCAACGTGCTCACCGGCGGGGCGGACGTGGGAGTGGCGCTGACCCGGGACCGCCGGGTCGACCTGATCAGCTTCACCGGCTCGGACACCGTCGGCGCGCAGATCCTGGCCGCCGCCGCGCCTCGGGTCACCAAGGTGCTGCTCGAGCTGGGTGGCAAGTCGGCGCTGCTGGTGTGTGCGGACGCCGACCTGGAGCTGGCCGCGCGGATCGGCGCGGCGAATGTCACCACGCACGCCGGTCAGGGTTGTGTGCTGGCCACCCGGCACCTGGTGCACAGCTCGGTGCTGCCCGAGTACCTGGCCCTGCTGCGCGCGACGCTGGACGCCGTGGTGGTCGGTGTCCCGCGCGACCCGGCCACCGGGATGGGCCCGCTCATCCGGGCGGCCGCCGTGGACCGGGTGGCCGGGCATGTCGAGCGCGCGGTGCGCGACGGCGCCGACGTGCTGACTGGCGGCGCCCGCCCCGCCGGGGGCAGCGTCCCGGCCGGCGGGTTCTACTACCGGCCCACCGTGCTCACCGGCGTGCACAACACCTGGCCGGTGGCCAGGGAGGAGATCTTCGGCCCGGTCGCGGTGGTGATCGGGTTCGACACCGAAGCCGAGGCGGTCGAGCTCGCCAACAACAGCGCCTACGGGCTGGCCGGCCATGTTCTGTCCCGGGACGCCGGGCGCGCGTTCGAGCTGGCCTGCCGGCTGCGCACCGGCACCGTGGACATCAACGGCGGCCCCGGCTACACCAACCCGGACGTGCCGTTCGGCGGCCGCGCCCGCTCCGGGCTGGGCCGGGAGAACGGCGCCGAGGGGCTCGACGAATACACCCAGCTGAAGACCATCAAGTACCACGCCGGCTGAACCCGTGAGTGGTATTGGTCGCTATAGCGACCAATACCACTCACAGGGTCCGACGAAGGAGGGTTCGGGTGGTGGAGAGGGTGCCGACCGGGTCGCTGGCCCGGATGCTGGCCTGGCGGTTGGCCGAGCAGCCGGACCGGGGATTCCTCCACGTGGAGGACGACGGGCCGTGGAGTTACGCCCGGCTGGCCGGGGCCGCCGCCGAGCTCACCGGCCGTCTGGCGGGGGTGGCGCCGGGTGAGCGGGTGGTTGTCCGACTGGGCAACGACGAGCGTTTCCTACCGGCCGCGTGCGCGGTGTGGTGTCGGCGGGGCGCCGCGATCGTGATGCACCCGGGCGCACCGGCCGAAGAGGTGGCCAGGGTGGTGGCGGCGATGGGCGCCACCGCGCTGGTCTGTGACCCGGACGACCCGGCGGCGGTCCCAGGCGCGGTGCCCGTGCCGGTGGTGACGCTGCCGAGGTTCAGCCCGAGCGGCGCCGCCGGCGCCGCGAGCTACCGGCCGCCGTCCGAGGACGTCGGTGCCCAGCCGGCGCTGGTGCTGCTCACCTCCGGGTCCACCGGCGAGCCCAAGGGTGTGGTGCTCACTCACGACAATGCCTGGTCGAACCTGCGGGCCACCGTGTCGGCGTTCCGCCGGGACACCGACCCCACCCCGTTGGCCGACCCGGGCAAGCCGCCGAACCTGATCGCCAACCCGCTGTCGCACACCGCCGGTGTGGTCCGGCTGCTGTTCGCGCTCTACGTGGGGCGGTCGGTGGCGCTGCTGGGCAAGTTCGACGGCCGCGCCGCCAAGCGGTTGCTGGACCGGCACCGCATCGACAACCTGACCATCAACCCGGCCATGCTGCGCATCCTGCTGGACGTGCTCGAGCCTGGGGAGGACCTCGGTGCGGTCCGCTACGTCTCCTCGGGCACCGCGCCGCTCACCTCGGCACTGCGCGCGGAGTTCGAGGCCCGGTTCGGGGTGCCGGTACTGCAGGCCTACGGGCAGACCGAGGCGTTCGGTGGCATCTCCATCGAGAGCGCCCGGGATGTGCTGGCCGGCCGCCGGCGTCCGGGTTCGGTGGGCCGCCCGCTGCCCGGCGTCCAGCTGCGGCTGGTGACCCCCGCCGGGACCGAGGCGAATCCCGGCGAGGAGGGCGAGATCCGGGTGCGCAGTCGCTCGGCCACCGCCGGCTACCTGGGCGCGGCGGCGGACAGCCCGCTGGACGAGCAGGGCTGGCTGCGCACCGGTGACGTCGGCCGGCTGGACGAGGACGGCTATCTCTACCTGACCGGCCGGCTGAAGAACATCATCATCCGCGGCGGGTTCAACGTGGTCCCCGAGGAGGTCGAGGCCGCGCTGGCCGCCGACCCGTCGGTCCGCGAGGTCGCGGTGCTCGGGGTGCCCGACGAGCGACTGGGTGAGCTCCCGGTCGCCCTGGTCGTCGGTGACCCGAGCGCCCCGCCCACCGCGGCGGGCGTGCTGGAGCGGGTCCGCCCCCGGCTGGCCCCGTACAAGCGCCCGAGCAGCGTGTTTGTCGTGGCCGAGCTGCCCCGGGTGCCGAACGGCAAGGTGGATCGCCCGCGCGCCGCCGAGCTGGCCCGTGCCTTGGCCACCGGCACCGAGGGTAAGACCGCCGAGCCGGTCGGCGAGCCCACCGGGTCCACCCGGTGACCGGTGCCGAGGACTACCTGGCGCGCGGGCTGTGGTGCGCGGCCTCGGTGGGCTGGTCACTGCCGAGCGCGGCGGCCCGCTGGCCGGACCGCACCGCCATCGCCTTCGCCGGCACCGGGTGGGGCAGCGAGCGCTATACCTTCGCCGAGCTGCTGCACCGGGTCGAGGCGGCCGCCGGTGACCTCGACGCGCGCGGTGTGCGGGCCGGCGATCGAGTGGTGGCGCAGCTGCCCAACCGGGTGGAGCTGCTGGTGCTCGTGCTGGCCGCGTGGCAGCTGGGCGCGGTGGCCGTGCCGGTGGTGCCGATGTACCGGCGGCGGGAGATGACGCACATCCTGCGCGCCACCCGCCCCTCGGCAGTGGCGGCGGCCGCCGCCCGGGGCGAGCGCCGGCCGGCGGCGGAGCTGGACGCGGTCCTCGCCGAGCTGGGCCAGGAACCCGCCGCCCGGTATGCCGTGGGCGGCGCGGTACCTGGCTGGGAGCGGCTACCCACGGCACCGGCCACCGCGCCAGGCGGCGCGGCCCCGCACCGGCCGGCCGCCCCGGACGAGAGCTGCCTGCTGCTGTTCACCTCCGGCACCACCGCGGTGCCCAAGGGGGTGCGCCACTCATCCCGCTCGTTGCTGGCCGAGGCGCGCAGCTACCGGGACGAGGCGCTGCTCGGCGCGGAGCACCCGGTGCTGATCCCGGCTCCGGTGGCACACATCGGTGCGGTGGTCGCCGCCACCCTGCTGCCCTGCCTGACCGCCGCCCCGACGGTGTTGCTGAGCTCGTGGGATGCGGACGTGGCCGCCCGCGCCTGCGCCCGGGAGCGCGTCGCGCTGGCCATCGGCGCCCCGGTCTTCCTGTCCGAGCTGCTGGACCGCTACGAGCGAGAGCCCGCCGAGGAGAGAGCCCACCGGATCTCCATGTTCCACACCGGCGCCGCCCCCACCGGCGATTCGGTGGTGGTCCGGGCCCAGCGGCTCGGGGTGACCGCGTGGCGGGCCTGGGGGATGACCGAGGCGCCGACGGTGACCTCGGGGCACCCCGGCGACCCGCTGGAGCGGCGCGCCGGCACCGACGGCCGGGTGGACGTCGGTTCCGAGGTGCAGGCGGTCGACGAGCGGCGCCGGCCGCTGCCCGCCGGGACCCGCGGCGAGTTGCGGCTGCGCAGCCCGAAGTTGATGCTCGGTTACCTGGACCCGGAGCACCAGGCAGCCGCCGTCGACGCGGACGGCTGGTTCTACACCGGCGACATCGGGGTGGTCGACACGGACGGCTGGGTCACCATTCAGGGTCGGCTGCGGGACATCATCAACCGGGGTGGCGAGAAGTTCTCCGCCGCCGAGATCGAGTCGGTGATCGGCACGCACCCGGACGTCGAAACGGTGGCCGTGGTCGGATTGCCCGACCAGCGCCTCGGCGAGCAAGTGGGCGCGTTCGTCACGGTCCGTCCCGGCCGGCGGTGGCCGGGGGAGGCGGCGTTGTTGGCGCACCTGGAGAGCCACCAGCTCGCTCGACAGAAGCTCCCGGTGGTCTGGCGGGTGCTCGACCGGATGCCGTGCACGCCCACCGGCAAGGTCCAGAAGCGCGACCTGATCGCGCAGTGGGTGCTCGGCCAGGAGGAGCCCGGCGCCGCGGCCGCCGGGTGAGTGTCAGGGCTCGATGTCCAGCACCAGATCGGTATTGATCGACTTCCGCAGCTGGCGGTGCACCGCCTCCAGGTGCTCGCGCCAGTGCCGGGCCGCCTCCCGGGAGGCACCCGCCTCGATCAGGTCGATGATCCGGGAGTGGTCGTGGATCAAGCCCTCTGACTGGGACGGCATGCGCTGTTTGCGCCGCTCCGCGTCGTGCCGGGCCAGCGCGCCGTCGAGCAACCCGGAGATCAGCCGGGCGAACAGCACCAGGGAGCGGTTGCCGGTCAGCTCGACAAGCTGGATGTGGAACTCCGACCCGATCCGGCGGGTCTCGGCGCCATCGGTGCTGGCCAGATTGTCGGCCACCGAGGCGCGCAACGCGGCGATCTCCTCGGCGGACACCGTCTCGGCGATACGGGCCACCGCCGCGGGCTCCAGCAGCAGCCGCGCGATGTGCACGTCGTCGAGGGTCGCGCCCTGGTAGAGCAGCAGGTTGTTCAGGTGCCGCCCAGCGGTCTGTACCGAGGGCCGGCTCACCCGGGCACCGCCGTTGCGGCCCCGGTGGATGCGCACCAGCCGCTCGTTCTCCAGGATGCGCAGCGCTTGACGCAGCGTCGGGCGGGACACCCCGAGCTCGGTCATCAACCGCAGTTCGGGCGGGAGCAGCTCACCCTCGGCGCGCTCGCCCATGACGATCTGGCGGCGCAGCTGTGCGGCGACCAGCTCGGCGGCCTTTGGCACCTGGAGTGCGTCGGCCGGTGCTGGCTCCGACATGTGCTCCCCTCCGGGGATCTCCGACGAGCCCTGGACGGGCGGCGACTTGCGGTCATTCTAGGAGCGAATTGGCCGATACCGGCGCAAGCGGGCCGGCCCCGTCGCGCAGCGGGCCCGGTCGCTCAACGGCGCAGCCCGACAAATGCCAGGTCCTGCAGCGCGTTGGGCAGGTTGCGCAGCCTCACCGCGGCGCCCAGCCGGCGGGGGATGGTGGCGACCAGCGACCCACGCTCCACGGCGTCGGTGATGGCCCGGGCCGCCATCTCCGGCGTGAGCACCGGGATCAGCCGGGCCAACCGCCGGGATACCGCGTCGATGGTCGGGGACTCCCGGGCCTGCTCCATCATCCGGGTGCCGGCCACCTCGCCCAGGGTCACCAGGCTCATGCTGACCCCGGTGCCGCGCAGCTCGCGCTGGACAACCGAGGTGTAGTGGTGCAGCGCCGCCTTGCTCGCGCCGTACAGCGACAGATCCGCCACCGCACTCACTCCGGCCAGCGACGACACGTTGACCAACTGGCCGCGGCGGCGCCGCAGCATCCCGGGCAGGGCTTGCCGGCACAGCTCCATCGGGGCCACCGCGTTGACCGTCATCAGGGTGGCGGCCTGGCCCGCCTCAGCCTCGGAGCTCGCCGCGACCAGCACCAGGCCGGCGTTGTTCACCAGCACGTCCAGCGGGCCGTGGCCGCGCTCAGCCCGCTCGACGACGTCCCGCATGGCGTGCTCGTCGGCGAGGTCGGCGACCACCACCTGGCCGCCCACCCGCTCGGCGACTTCGTCCAGCCGCGCCTTGTCCCGCCCGAGCACGCTCACCCTGGCGCCTCGGGCATGGAACTCCTCGGCCAGCCGGACGCCGATGCCGTGCGAGGCGCCGGTGATCAGGGCGTGCCGACCGCGCAGCTGCATGCGTCACCTCCGGGCGAGCGGGAAAAAATAGAGCGATTAACCGCTGTTCGGGTCGGACCACGCCGGGCCGACCCGAGAAGCGCGAGAGGATATCACTGTATCTTATATCGATATCTTGCACCTGGCGCCTTGGAGGCCGAACGATGGACATCGAGGAGTTCACCGAGCTCGAGGTCTCGATCGAGGCGGGCGTTGCGGTGGTCAAGCTCAACCGACCGGACCGGCGAAACGCGTGGAGCGGCCGGATGGCGGTGGAGTACCGGTGGGCGCTGCACCATGCACACACCCGCTCGGACGTGCGGGTTGTGGTGCTCACCGGGGCGGGCGGCGACTTCTGCGTGGGCGCCGACTCACGGGCGCTGGACGCCATTTCCGCCGACCGGGGCCGGTACGCGGCCGAGCCGCTGCCGCTGCCGCCCTACCCGGAGGGCACCCCGGACGAACTGCGGCACAACCACGCCTACCCGCTGACCATCGCCACGCCGGTGATCGCCGCCCTCACCGGTGCCTGCGCCGGGGCCGGGTTCGTGCTGGCCAGCTACGCCGACCTGCGGTTCGCCGCGGGCGACTGCCGGATCACCACGTCGTTCGCCAAACTGGGGCTGCCCGCCGAGTACGGCATCGGCTGGTTGCTGCCCCGGATGGTCGGCCTGCCCGCCGCGCTGGAGCTGCTCTACACCGCGCGGGTGCTGGACGGTGCCGAGGCGGCGCGGCTGGGCTGGGTGCAGCGCTGCCACGAACCGGGCGAGGTGCTGGCCCGGGCCGTGGAGTTCGCCGCCGACCTGGCCAGGGGCAGCTCCGCCGAATCGCTGCGGGTGATGAAGCGGCAGGTGTTCGTGGACGCCACGCTGGACTTCGGCACCGCGTACGCCCGCTCGGTGGCGGAGATGAACGCCGCCCTGCGCCACCCCGACCTGCGCGAAGGGCTGGCCGCCCTGCGCGAGCGCCGGCCGACCGACTTCCTGGCCGATTCGGCCGCGTCAGCGGAAAAGTTGTAACGATTTCTATCGCACCCGATGTGACCTGGGCCGCACCGGCCCACGTGCGCTCCGGCCCGGCGATCCGGTGCGTCGACCTACTCGCCGGCCACCCCCGCTATCCTCCCGAGAACCCTCCTGATCAGCTTGAACCTGAGCGCCGATGGGGTCACTCAAGGGGCTGGCGAGGTGCTTGGTGGTGGGTGCCTGAGCGTGCCACCGCAGGATGTCGGCCCGCCGCCGCGGTACCTAGTTCTGTTTAAAGTTAGATCGAAATCCGTAACCCTCGATCCGGCTCTTCGTTTAGCGAAGCAAGTCCAGTGGTTGCCGGCGCGGATGTTGTCGCCGGCCAAGGAGCCGTCAACGAGGAGGACGATGAGCGTCTCCGTGGCGTCCGTGGCCGGTGCGGTTGGCGCGTTCTACGCCTTCTCCCTGGACACGCTGCGGACCGCGGTGAAGCCGCCGTTCCAATGGCGGGAGTTCGTCCAGCAGGCCTGGCTGGTGGTCCGGGTGTCGTTCGTGCCCGCCGTGCTGGTGTCCATCGCCTACTGCGTCTTCGTGATCTTCTACCTCAATGTGATCCTGCTGGAGCTGGGTGCCGCCGACCTGAGCGGCGCGGCGGCCGGCCTGGCCGTGGTGCAGAACCTGGGCCCGATCATCAGCGTGCTGGTCATCTCCGGCGCCGGTGCCACGGCGATCTGTGCGGACCTGGGCGCGCGCACCATCCGCGAGGAGATCGACGCGATGCGGGTGCTGGCCATCGACCCGATCCATCGCCTGGTGGTGCCCCGGGTGGTGGCCTCCACGCTGCTGGCCGTGCTGCTCACCGCGGTGGTGGACGTGGTCGGCCTGGTCGCCTGCTACTTCACCGCCGTCTACCTGCAGCACTCCACCCCCGGCGCGTTCATCGCCAACCTGACGCTGCTCACCGGGACAACTGAGGTGGTGTTCAGCGTGATCAAGGCGGTGGTGTTCGGGGTGATCGCCGGCCTGGTCGCCTGCTACCTGGGGCTGACCGTCAAGGGGGGTCCGAAAGGCGTCGGCTCGGCGGTGAACGAGACGGTTGTCTACTCGTTCATGATCTTGTTCTTCGCCAACGTCGCGATCAGCTTCGTCCAGTTCCAGCTCGTCTGACGGGGATGCGAATGATCGATACCTCCACCACGCCGGGCCCGCTGAGCGTGCTGCGCGGGCCCGGTCGGGTGCTCAGCGAGCTGGGCCGCCAAGCCCTGTTCTACGCCAAGGCCATCGGATATCTGCACCTGGCGGTCACCCGCTACCGCCGCGAGATCATCCGACTGATCGCCGAGATGAGCCTGGGCACCGGCGCGCTCGCGGTGATCGGCGGGACCCTGGTGGTCACCGCGTTCCTGACCTTCTCGGTCGGCGGCATCATCGGCGTGCAGGGCTACAACAACCTGAAGGACATCGGCGTCCAGGTGCTCAGTGGGTTCTTCGCCGCGTTCGTGGAGATCCGCATCTCCGGGCCGACCATCGCCGGGTTCGGGCTGGTCGCCACCATCGGGGCCGGGGCCACCGCGCAGATCGGCGCGATGCGGATCAGCGAGGAGATCGACGCGCTCGAGGTCATGTCGGTCCGCTCGCTGCCGTTCCTGGTCACCACCCGGCTGGTCGCCGGGTTCATCGTGACCATCCCGCTGTATGCGGCGGCGATCATGGTTGCGTTCTTCGCCAGCAAGCTGGTGGTGGTCTACCTCTACGGCCAGTCCGCCGGCGCATACGACCACTACTTCAGCACGTTTCTGATCCGCACCGACATCCTGAACTCGTTCGGCCTGGCGCTGGCTATCTCGACCATCGTGATGCTGATCCACTGCTACTACGGCTACACCGCGTCCGGCGGCCCGGCCGGGGTGGGCATCGCGGTCGGCCGGGCGGTGCGCGCCTCGCTGGTCGCGGTGGTCGCGGTCGCGCTGCTGGGTTCGTTCCTGCTGTACGGCAGCACCGAGACGTTCAACTTCTCCGGGTGACGCGGATGCTGACTGGTTCCTCGCGAGCCCGCGAGATGCTCATCGGGGCGGTGTTCCTCCTGGTCATCGCGTTGATCGTGGTCACCGCCATCGGCCGGTACGCGAACCTGTTCACCCGCACCGCCCCGGTGTCGCTGACCACCGACCGGATCGGGCTGAACCTGCTGCCCGGTGCCAAGGTCAAGTTCCAGGGCGTGCCGGTGGGCACCGTCGGTTCCATCCAGCTGGAGCCCGACGCGGCAATCCTGCAGCTGCGGCTGGACCCGGACGAGCTGGCCATCATCCCGGCCAACGTGGACGCCGCGATCGTGCCGACCACCGTGTTCGGCGCCAAGTTCGTGGACCTCACCCCGCCGCCGCACCCCAGCGCCGTGTCACTGGCCAGCGGTGCCGCGCTGGACAACCGGAGTGTCACCACCGAGGTCAACTCGGTCTTCGACCGGCTCACCCAGGTCCTCGCCGCCGTGCAACCGGCCAAGCTGAACGTCACCCTGGCCGCCCTGGCCGAAACGCTGCGCGGCCGGGGCGATCACCTGGGCGTCACGCTGACGCAGCTGAACGCCTACCTGGTGCAGCTCAACCCGTCAGTGCCGACGCTGCGCCGGGACCTCGCCGGGGCCGCCCGGGTGGGCAACCTCTATGCCGACGTCACGCCGGACCTGATCCGGCTGCTGGACAACCTCACGGTCACCGGGCACACCCTGGTGGACCGCCGCGACGACCTGCACAAGCTGCTGCCCGAGCTGGCCGACGCCGCGCACAGCGGCCGCGAGCTGTTCGCCGAGAACGACGAGGACCTGCCCGACGCGCTGGACCTGCTGCGACCCACCACCGCCCTGCTGGCCGACTACTCGCCCGGGCTGACCTGCTTCATCGAGGGCCTGGACAACGCACGCAAGCTGCTCGAGCCGGTGATCGGCGGCAAGTACCCGGCACTCAACCTGAACGTCGGCTTCCTGCCCGGCGCCGACCCCTACAAGCCGGGCCGGGACCTGCCGAAGATCGGCGCGGACAACCCGCCGGCCTGTTACGGGCTGCCCCTGCTGCGCCGCGACCAGGTCCCCGCGCCGTACGTGCAGACCGACATCGGCAGCCACGTCAACCCGTACCAGGACAACCATCTTGCGCCAGGTGACCCGCCGCTGGTGGTCCAGCTGTTCGGACCGCAACTGTTCGGGGCGGCGACCGGCGCCCGCCAACCCACCGGGGGCCGTTGATGCGGGTACGTGGTGATCTGCTCAAGCTAACCGCCTTCGTGCTGGTCTCGGCGCTGGGGTTGGGGCTCATCTTCGTGGTGTTCGCGCAGTCCCGGTTCCGCGCCGAGCAGACCTACCACGCGCTGTTCGCCGACGTCAGCGGACTGAAGAACGGGCAGCTGGTGCGCTTCGCCGGGGTCCGGGTCGGCCAGGTGCAGGACATCTCAGTCGGCCCCAACAACGTCATCGACGTGGTCTTCTCGGTGCAGGACGACGTGCCGCTGATGGCCGGCACCCGGGTCCTGGTCCGCTACGAGAACCTGGTCGGGGACCGCTACCTGCAGCTGGCGCAGGGGCCCGGACCGGTCCGCCAGCTCCCGGCGGGCGCGGTCATCCCGGTCAGCCAGACCGCCCCGGCGCTGGACCTGGACGCGCTGCTCGGCGGGTTCCAGCCGTTGTTCGACGGGCTCAGTCCGCCCCAGGTGAACCAGCTGTCCGCCGACCTGATCGCGGTGCTGCAGGGGGAGTCCGGCACGGTCGACCGAGTGGTCGCCGAGACGGCCTCGCTGACCGGCACGCTGGCCGACCGGGACCAGGTGATCGGCAGCTTGATCACCAACCTCAACCAGGTGCTGGGCACCATCGAACAGCGCGACGGGCAGCTGTCCGGAACCCTTGACCAGCTGCAGGAGCTGATCAGCGGGCTGTCCAGCGAACGGGGCAAGATCGGCGACTCGCTGGGTCACATCAACCACCTGGCCGATTCGCTGACCTCGTTGCTGGACGACGGCCGGGACCCGTTGCGCGGCACCATCGACGAGCTGGGCCGCACCGCCAAGGTGCTCGACGACAACTCGCACACCGTCGACTCGGTGATCACTCAGCTGCCTGACGCGTACGCCCGGCTCAGCCGGCTGGGCTCGTACGGCAGCTTCTTCAACTTCTACCTGTGCGCGGTCCAGGTGAAGGTGACCGGTCCGGACGGGAAGCCGGTGTTCTCCCCGGAGATCTCCAGCAACTCCGCGACCACCAGATGTCAGGTGCCCTCGTGATCAGGTTCAGTGAGCGTGACCCGGTGCGGATCGGCGTGATCGGCACCGCCGTGCTGGTGGTGCTCACCGTGCTCGCGGTGAACCTGGGCAACCTGCCGCTGATCGGCGTCGGTACCAATTACACCGCGCGGTTCGCCGAAGCCGGCGGGCTGGCGGTGGGCGACAACGTGACCGTCGGCGGGTTCAAGGTCGGCGCGGTGCGCGAGGTGTCCCTGGAGCAATCCCAGGTGGCGGTCCGGTTCCGGGTGTCCAACTCCGCCGTGCGGCTGGGTGACCAGACCGCCGCCGCGATCAAGACGGCCACCGTGCTGGGCACCCGCAGCCTGCAGCTCACCCCGCGCGGAGCCGCGGAACTGGCGCCCGGCGCGGTCATCCCGATCGACCGGACCACCTCGCCCTACCAGCTCACCGACGTGCTCGGCACGCTCACCACCAAGGTGCGCGACCTGGATACCGGGCAGCTGGCCGCGTCGCTGAACACCATCTCGGACACCCTGCGCGCGGCGACCCCGGACGTGCCGGCGGCGCTGGATGGGGTGACTCGGCTGTCCACCACGATCAACGCCAGGGACGCCGCGCTGACCGAGCTGCTGCGGCACGCCGAGGGGGTCACCGGCGTGCTCGCCCAGCGCAGCGGGCAGATCACCCAGCTGATCGACGACGGCGGCAAGCTACTCGACGAGGTGCGGCAGCGTCGCGAAGTGATCAACGAGATCTTCCTGAACGTGGCCTCGCTGTCCCGGCAGCTGCACGGGTTGGTCAAGGACAACCGCGACCACCTGCCACCGGCGCTGGACCATCTGAACAGCGTGTTGGACCTGCTGCAGCGCGACTCCGGAGACCTGGCCAACGCGATCCAGGGGCTGGGGCCGTTCGCCAGGGCGCTCGGCGAGTCGGTGGCCAGTGGCCCCTGGTTCAACGCCTTCGTGCCCAACCTGGTGGCCGGCAACCTCAGTCCGCTGCTCGACTACCTGCCGAAGTCCTCCAGCCCGCCATCCCTGGCGGCCACCCTGCCCAGTGCGCCTCAGCCCCGTCCGGGCAGGCGGAGCGGCCCCCGGACGGTTCAGCCAGAGGGCGCCGGTCGGTTCGCCACGCGGCGCTGGGTGGTGGCCGCGGTGGCCGCCGTGCTGGTGCTCGCGCTGGCGATCGGCGCGGCGGTGGGCCTCGCCGGGTCGCGGAGCAAGCAGCTCACCGTGTACTTCCCGAGCACACTGGGCCTTTACCAGGGCGACGAGGTGCGGGTGCTCGGGGTGGCGGTCGGCGAAGTGGACAGCATCACCCCGGACGGACCCCAGGTGCGGGTCCAGCTGCACTACGCCTCGGACGTCCCGGTGCCGGCCAACGCCGGGGCGGCGCTCGTGGCGCAGACGCTGGTCACCGCCCGGTTCGTCCAGCTCACCCCGGTTTACGGCGGCGGCCCGGTGCTCGCCGACGGCGCCCAGATCCCGGTGGAGCGCACGGTGGTACCGGTGGACTGGGAGCAGATCAAGGCGCAGCTGTCCCGGCTCACCACCGCGCTGGGTCCTCAGGGCGCCAACAAGTCCGGGGCGCTGTCCGATTTTGTCACCGCCGGCGCCAACGTCGGCCGGGGCCAGGGCACCCACTTCCGGGAGACCATCGCCGCGCTGTCGAACGCGGTGGACACCCTCGGCCGCGGCCGGGGCGATCTGTTCTCCACGGTGCGCAACCTGCAGGTGTTCGTCTCGGCGCTGCGCCAGAGCGACAGCCTGGTGGACGAGTTCACCAAGCGGCTGGCCTCGGTGTCCCAGCTGCTCAACGACAACCGGACCAGCCTGGCCGAAGCACTGCGCGAGCTGGATTCCGCCGCCGACGAGGTCACCGACTTCGTCAAGGACAACCGGCACGGGCTGAGCGACGCGGTGGACGGGCTGGGCGAGGTCACCTCGGTGCTGGTGCGCCAGCGCAGCGAGCTGGAGAACATCCTGCACAACGCGCCCACCGCGCTGGCCAACTTCTACAACATCTACGACCCGGCCAGCGGCTCGCTGACCGGGGCACTCGCCGCGTCCAACTTCCAGGCACCGGCCGAGCTGGTGTGCAGCGGCCTGGCCCACGCGGCCAGCCACGACCCCGAGCAGTCCACCGGCCTGTGCAAGCAGTATCTGGGGCCGCTGCTCAACGCGCTGGCCACCAACTACCCGCCGATCGGGGTGAACCCGATCGTTCGGGACGGCGGGGTGCCCCGGCGGAACACCACCGACGGGCCCGCGCTCCCAGGCGGCGGGCTGGGTGCGCTGGCGCTGCCCGGGGCGGGCCCGCTGCCCGGGGCCGATCCGGCCGTGCCGGACGACCTGGCTGGCCTGCTGACCGGGGGGAGGCGGTGATGAGGCGAGCGTTCCGCGCGGCGGTGGTTGTGCTCGCCGCCGGGCTGGCGTTGTCCGGCTGTGCCTTCGACGGGCTCAACCAGTTCGCCCTGCCCGGTACCCAGGGGCGCGGCGACGGGGCCTACACGGTGCGTATCCAGCTGCGCGACGTCACCGGGGTGGAGCCGAACTCGCCGGTCATGGTGCGCGACGCGGATGTGGGCACGGTGACCGGGCTGCGGGTGGAGGGCGACCACGCGCTGGTCACGGTGAGTGTGAACCGGGACGTGTCGCTGCCCGGCAACGCGCACGCGATGGTGGGCCAGACGACGGTGCTCGGCTCGAAACACATCGAGCTCGGGCCGGCACCCGGGCAGCCGTCGGTGGGGCGGCTGGCCGATGGGGACACCATTCCGCTGCCCCGCTCCGGGAGCTTCCCGCAGACCGAGGACGTGCTGGCCTCGCTCAGCCTGCTGCTCAACGGCGGTGGCCTGGCCCAGGTCAGGACCATTACCACCGAGCTGAACGCCACGCTCTCCGGGCGGACCACCGACCTGCGCGGGCTGCTCGAGCAGCTCAACACCTTCGTCGGCGGGCTGGACGCGCAGAAGGCGGACATCGTCAGCGCGATCGACGGGCTGGACCGGTTGAGCACCCGGCTCAACGCGCGGCGGGACACCCTGGGCAAGGCCATCGAGGCGCTGGACCCGACCCTGCGGGTGCTCAACGACAACCGGGACCAGCTGGTGCACACGCTGGACGCGCTGGGTCGCTTCGGCGATGTGGCCGGCGACGTCGTCCGGGACAGCCACGACGACCTGGTGGCCAACCTGGACAACCTGGAACCCACCCTGCGGGCGCTGGCCGACGCCGGCCGGGCGCTGCCGGACTCGCTGCTGTTGGCCGCCACCGTGCCATTCCCGCTGAGCACCTTCCGCAACGCGGTGCAGGGCGACTTCGCGAACATCCGGGTCACCGCCGACCTCACCCTGGACACCCTGGACCGGGGATTCCTGTCCGGGACTCCGCTGGAGGGCACCCTGTCCGGGCTGCAGGGCATCCTCAACCAGGTGCCCGGGCCGGCCGGCCAGTCCGGGGACCCGCTGCTCGCCCCGCTCCAGTTGCCGATGATGGGGCCGCTCGAGCCCGCGCAGGGGAGGGCTGGCCGATGATCTCCCGGCTGATCCGCGTTCAACTGGTCGTTTTTGTGATCGTGACCGTGCTGGGCATGAGCGCGATGCTGCTGGTGTACGTGCGGCTGCCGGAGGTCCTCGGCCTGGGCGTGCACCAGGTGAGCGTCGACTTCGCCAGGAACGCCGGGGTCTACCCGAACGCCAAGGTGGTCTACCGGGGCGTCGAGATCGGCCAGGTGGACGCGGTCAAGGCCACCCCGAGGGGCGCCGAGGTGCACCTGGTGGTGGACAACTCGACGCCGCTGCCGGCCGACTCCACGGTGGCGATCCGCAGCGTCTCGGCGGCCGGCGAGCAGTACGTGGAGTTCCTCAGCCCGACCGGGCGCGCGCCCTACCTGCCGGCGGACGCCACCGTGCCGCCGGAGCGCACCGTGCTGCCCACCGACATCGGCCCGCTGCTGGACCAGGTCCAGGCGCTGCTGGCCAGCGTGCCCACCCAGGACCTCACCTCGGTGCTGGACGAGGCGTACAACGCCTTCAACGGCGCCGGCCCCGACCTGGGCCGGCTGCTGGACGGCACCCAGGCTCTGGTGGCCGAGGCCCACCAGAACATCGATCCGACCCGGACGTTGATCAACGACGCCGGCCCGGTGCTGGACACCCAGGTGGCCAACAGCGAGCGAATCCGCGCGCTGCTGCGCGACCTGGCCTCGTTCACCGGGCGGGTGCGGGACAGCGACCATGATCTGCGGTCGCTGTTGGCCAGAGGCCAGCCGCTGGCCCACCAGGCCGACGAGCTGTTCCAGGACCTCCGCCCGACCGTGCCCATCCTGCTGGACAACATGATCAGCCTCGGTGAGGTCGGGGTGACCTACCACCCGGCCCTGCGCCAGGTCCTGGTGCTCTACCCGCTGGTGGTGACCACGCTGCAAACCATCACGCTGCCGCTGACCGCGGAGGGCTCGGCCAACCTGGACTTCAAGGCCAACGTGAACTACCCGCCGCCGTGCACCGTCGGCTTCCTGCCGGTCTCCGAACGCCGCGACGTGGAGGACCTGTCGGTCACCAGTACTCCGAACGACCTGTACTGCAAGCTGCCGCAGGACGACCCGTCGGTGGTCCGGGGCGCCCGCAACGGGCCCTGCCTGGAGGTGCCCGGCAAGCGCGCCGCCACCGTCGAGGAGTGCCGTGGGCGGGGCTTCCGGCCGGAGGGCGTGAACAGTCCGTTCCCGCCCGCCGGGCAGACCCCGCCGCCGGAGCGCGAAGAGCGGCCGCCGGCCAGCATGGTCGGCTACGACCGGGCCACCGGCGGCTATTTCGGGCCCGACGGCCAGCTCTACGTGCTGGGCGGGCAGGGCATCGAGCACCGAGCAGGGGAGGCATCGTGGCGCGACTTGCTACTCGACCCGCTGGGCCAGTGACCGAGCCGGAGGCCGAGCCCTCGGCACAGACCGAGCCGGAGGCCGAGCCCTCGGCACGGGCCGATCCGGCGCGGCTCACCCCTCGGCGGGCCCTCGCGCTGGGTGCGCTGGCCGCGCTGGTGCTCGCCCTGCTGATCGCCGTCGCCATTCCGGCCACCCGGGTGCTGTCCGCCCGGTCGGCGGCGGCGGATACGGCGGCCGCGCTGGACGCCGCCCGCCAGGAGACGCTGAACCTGACCACCATGTCGTTCCAGACCGCCGACCAGGACATCAAGCGCCTGCTGGATGGCACCACCGGGGAGTTCCGCGACCAGTTCCAGCAGCGGATCAAGCCGTTCACCGACATCGTCCGGCAGGCCAAGGTGGTGACCACCGGAAAGATCAGCGAGGCCGGCGTGGAGAGCTCGACCGGAGACACGGTCACCGTGCTGGTCGCGGCCACCGCGCAGGTCACCAACACCGCCGCGCCGACCGGTACCCCCCGGGACTACCGGCTGCGGCTGACCGTGCGCCAGGTGGACGGACGCTGGCTGGTGTCCAACGTGGACTTCGTGCCGTGAGCGACGAGGAGGCCGGAATCGTGCGGCAGGCCAGGCAGCGGGCGTCACCGGTGTGGCAGGGGTCGATGCGCTGGTTGGCCGGCAACGTCCGGCCGGTGGCGGTCGCGCTGTTGGTCACCGCCGTGCTGCTGGCCGGAGGCCTGGTCACGCTGTGGCGAGTGGCCGGGTATCAGCGCGACAGCCAGGCCGCCGGACAGGATGCGCTGGTGGCGGCGCGCGAAGCGGCGGTGGCCATGCTCTCCTACGACTACCGCACCGTGGACGGCCAGCTGGCGAAAGCGTCCGACCTGGTCACCGGTCCGTTCCAGGGTGAGTTCCGGAACGTGACCAGCACACTGGTGGCGCCGGCCGCGAAGCAGAAGCGGGTCTCCACGCACGCGCAGGTGGTGGCCGCGTCGGTGGTGGCCACCGCCCCCGGCCAGGTCACCACGCTGCTGTTCGTCAACCAGACCACCCAGGGCGCCGGGTTGCCCGCGCCGTCCATCAGCGGCAGCAGGGTGCGGCTGAACATGACCGAGGTGGCCGGCCGCTGGCTGGTCGCCGCGATGACCCCGGTCTAGCGTCCCGACGCACGTCTAGCTAGAGGTTCTCGCCGCCGGAGACCTCGATCCGCTGACCGTTGATCCAGCGGTTTTCCTCGGACAGCAGGGCGGTGATCATCGGCCCAACGTCATCTGGAACGCCAACGCGTCCGAGAGCGGTCGCGGTGGCGATGGCCCGGCTGTAGGCGGGGTTGTCTCGCACGGCGCCTCCGGCGAAGTCGGTGGCGATCGCGCCGGGAGCCACCACGTTGACCGCGATGCCGCGTGCGCCCAGCTCCTTGGCCAGGTAACGGGTCAGTGTCTCTACTCCAGCCTTCATCGTGGCGTAGGCCGCCGCCCCCGGCTGCGTGGAGCGGGTGAGCCCGCTGGAGAGGTTCACCACTCGGCCGCCGTCCCCTATCAGCGGCAGCAGCGTCTGGGTCAGGAAGAAGACCCCTTTGAGGTGAACGTTCATGAGCTGGTCGAACATGGCTTCGGTGGTGTCCGCGAACGGGGCGATGAGTCCGGCTCCCGCGTTGTTGACCAAGAAGTCGAGGCGCTCACGGCCCCACGTTTCGCGAAGTGTCGCTCGTACCTGGCCGGCGAAGGCTTCGAAGCAGGTGATCTCTCCGGTGTCGAGCCGCAGGGCTACCGCCTCCGGGCCGATGGCTTTGATCTCCGCTGCTACCGCCGCTGCCTCCTCACGATGGGTGTTGTAGGTCAGGATTACCCCGGCGCCCCGGCGGGCCAGGTGCACAGCGGTGTTGCGGCCGAGTCCGCGACTGCCGCCGGTGACAAGGGCGATCTTCGCAGCCAACGGGCGTGTGTCTGTCATGGTTTCTTCCCTCTCAGCGCCTCGCGGCAGATTCGCCGCCGGCACCCCCCTACCCGGTGATGCCGACCTCTCGGGAACGCTCGCGCAGGCCATCCAGCGCTTCCCGGCAGAAGTCGCCGAGCTGGTTGCGATCGTCGATGTATTGGGAGGGCTTGATGACGAACGTGGTGACCCCTCGGGCCATCGCTTTACGGGCACCGTCGAGCGCGGGAGCGAGTGACTTGGTGCTCGTGGCGTCGACAAAGCGAGTGTCAAGGCCGAGCAGCGTCGTCAGCTCGAGTTCCTCGAAGCGTCGGCCGGCCTTCTCCATGGCCGCCCGCAGCCGTGCGAGATCCTCCTCGGAAGGTCGCAACACTGGGAAGTAGCCAGAGCCGTAGGCCACGACGCGTCGTAGCGCGGCGGGATGGAGCCTTAAACCGCCGATCCACAGCGTTGGTCCGCTGGGTCGCCACGGCTTGGGCTCAAAATGCATGTCGGCGAAGTCGTAGTGCTCGCCATGAAACGTGACGGTCTCGTCTCGCCACGCCCGCCGCCAGACCTCGAGCTGCTCGTCGAGGATCCTTCCGCGCTGGTGGAAGGGCACCCCCTGGGCCGCGTACTCCTCTTCTTGCCAGCTCACCGAGGGCAGGAAGACCAGTCGCCCCTTCGACACCAAGTCCAGAGTGGCGAGCTCCTTCCCCAGCACGAGGGGGTGGCGAAAGGCACTCAGTACCGCCACCGCCATCAGCCGTATGCGTGAGGTCAACGCGGCCATGGCGGTGAGCATGTGGAGTCCGTTGGGGTGCGGGTAGTGGGGCGCTTGGTTTCCCTCACCCAGCCAGTCGCGCGGGTTGTTCGGGACGCCGTTGACGCCGGCATTGGGGCCCATGGCGATGTGCTCGCCGACCATGATCCCGTCAATCCCCGCTGACTCAGCCACCTTGGCGAGGTCGACGAGACCGCGCAGGTCCCGAGGATCCGTCATCGTCCAGCTCTCGCTCAACATCAATGCCAGCTTTGCGGCGGCCATCAACTCTCCTCCCGTGTCCCGACCGCCAGGCCTGCCCGAATCCGAGGGAAGAGGCAGTCGGCGTTGGTTCGGAAGACAGCATCGAGGGCAGCGCTGTCGAGATGCCGCGAGGTTTCCAATCGCTGTAGGAGATACTGGCACCCTGGCACTCGGGTAAAAGGAAAGTCGCTGCCGTAATGCAGCTTGGCCGGGTCGGCGACCGCAAGCAGCGCGGCCAGCTGTTCTTCCACCGGCGCTCCGGCCAGGTCGAAATGCAAGGTCTTCAGCGCATCCCGCAGGCTTTCCACCTCCTTTCCCTCGTCGGTGTTGACCAGCCGCGGCGCAAGCAGGTCGACGCGGTTGGCCACCACCGACAACGCCGCCCCGGCATGAGGCACGATGATCCGTAGGCCGGGATGTCGACGCAGGATCCCGGAGAACACGAGGCCGGCTATCGAGCGGGTCGTCTCGAAGATGAACTCGAGCATGGGAGCCGGCAGGTTGGGTGTACTCACCGGATGCGGGGGACTGGTCGGATGAACAAACACGACCGAGTTATGTCTCGCCGCCTCCGCGAAGATCGGTTCGAGGCGCTCGTCGCCTAGATACACTCCCCGGTGGTTGGTCAACAGAGAGATACCCACGGCGCCGAGATGGCCCAGCGCATAGCGGGTTTCGGCGACTGCGGCATCGATCTCCGGCAGCGGCAGAACGGCGAAAAACCCGAATCTGCTGGGGGTGGCGGCCACGATCCGCGCGCCAGCCTCATTGACGGCCCTGGCAAGCTCCACCGCCGCCGCGGCGTCACCGAAATGAACTCCCGGTGAGGAGATGGACAGGACGGCCAGCTCCACGTCAAGCGCGTCCATTGCGGCGAGGGCCTGTGCCTCACTCCATTCCGGAATTCCGGGAATGCCGTCGTGCTGCCCCATCCCGGCAGTCAGGAGAGCGTCTCGATACACCTCGGGTATGTAATGAGCGTGAACGTCGATCTTGGCGTGAGTCATTCGTCGCTCCTTTACACCTGATGGCTAGCCGAGGGGGAGGAGAATGTCATCGACTATCTCGGTGAGGACCGTGTCTGGGATTGGTGGGCCGTATTCCATGAATTGTTGGTGGACTAGGGCAGGGCCGACACGTACGACGGCCATGAGTTCGCGGTCGCGGACGGCTACGATCATGAGGCTGCGGGTGTGCACGCCGAGTCGGTCACCGATCACCACTCGTACGATACGATCCTGTGCACTAATTTAGCGTGGGGTGGGGGGTGGGTCAAGGCGCCAAACGCGCTCGAGGCGCCCCCTTGGCGCCCACGGTTCGCCGGTGGCCGCCGGGGACTGTCAGGCGGGCTGCAGGGCGACCTTGCCGACGACACCGATGCGCTGATGCTCGATGCGCCACTCGCCGTCGGCGCGGATGAGGCGCCAGGTGTAGTCCACCGAGAAAATCCCGGAGCGGAAGAGCACGATCATCTTCATCACCGCGCTGGCGCGGTGGGTGCCTTCGAGTGTGGTGAGCACGTTGGTGGGATGGTGGCCGGCCGCGACCGGGGCGCCGTCGAAGAAGGCCCGCAGCTCGGCGGATCCGGACATGGTCCGGCCGTAGACGGCTTCGGCGTCGAATACCCCGTCCGGAGTGAACAACCCGACCACGGCGTCCCAGTCCTTGCGGTCACACGCGATGGCATACCGGCTGGCCAGATCCTGGACGGCGATCTTGGCCGCCAACTCCTCCACATCATCGTGAACCGAGCCCATCTGATTTACCGTCCTAACCTATATCGAATTATTGGGCGATCAAGGTTTACACTGCTCGTGCGAGCAGGGTAGCGGGCTATTTATCGCTGTAACAACCATCGTCTTCATCGGAGGTCTCAGATGGGTCGTGTGGAGGGCAAGGTCGCCCTGATCACCGGCGCCGCGCGGGGACAGGGGCGCAACCACGCGGTCCGGCTCGCCATGGAAGGTGCCGACATCATCGCCCTCGACGTGTGCGCCGACATTGATTCGGTGCCGTACCCGCTCGCCACCCTGGAAGACCTCGAGACCACCGCCAGGCTGGTGGAGAAACTCGACCGCCGCATCGTCGCGGTACCGGCCGACGTGCGGGAACCGTCCGAGATGCGTGCGGCGATCGCCCGGGGAATGGACGAACTCGGTGGGCTGCACGTGGTGGTGGCCCAGGCGGCGGTGAGCTCGCTTGGTGCTGAGCTGGGCACCCGCGCGTGGGTCGATACCGTTGATGTGAACCTCGTTGGGGTGGTCAACACCGTTCATGCGGCGTTCCCCTACCTGGCGGCTGGCGCCTCGGTGATCGCCACCGGATCGCTGGTCGCGCTGCGGCCGCGCAGGGCCTACGACAAGGCCGGCCCGGGTTCGGCGGGTTACAAGTACGCCAAGCTGGCGCTGGCCCACTACGTGCATGAACTTGCCACCGCGCTCGCCCCGGAGCGGATCAGGGTGAACGCGGTGCACCCGACCAACGTCGACTCGCCGATGCTGCACAACGACGCCACGTACCGCCAATTCCGTCGAGACCTGGAAAACCCGACGCGCGCGGACGCGGAGGAGGTATTCGCCACCGTCCACGCCATGCCGGACCCGTATGTCGATCCCGACGACATCAGTCACGCCGTCGTCTACCTCGCCTCCGACGAGTCGCGCTTCGTGACCGGCATGCAGCTGCGGGTCGACGCCGGCGGCTACCTGATGGTCAACGAGTTCCGCCCGTGAGGGAGCACGCGGCCGGCGACTACGAGGAAATCCGCCAGCTCGCCTACCGCTACGCCGAGGCGGTGGACAGCCGCGACCTGGCTGCCCTGGTCGCCCTGTTCGTCGACGATGTGCGGGTAGGAGGCCAGGCCGGTGGCCGCGAGGCACTCGCCGCGTGGTTCGACCCGGTTCTGCGCACCTTCGGGGTGAGCATCCATTTTGTCGGCAACCACCGCATCACCTTCGACGGCGATGAGGCCAGCGGCGTCGTCTACTGCCGTGCCGAGCACGAGGTCGGCGACAGCTGGATCGTGATGATGATCCAATACTGGGATACCTACGCGCGCCGCGACGGTGCGTGGCTGTTCGTTCGGCGCAAGGAAAAGGTCTGGTACGCCGCCGACGTCGCGGCGCGCCCGACCGGTACACACAAGCACCAGTGGCCCGGACGCGAGCCCGTTGCCGCCGACCTGCCCGATGCATGGGCAAGCTGGGGCAAGTTCTGGGCGGCCGGAACGGACCAGCTGTCATCCACGTCTCGTCCGGGGGAATGACGTGCACTTCACCGTGCAATACCCCCTCGCGCAGCACGGCTACGACCCGAAGTACCGGGACCCGGAGGTAGTCGAGCGTTTCGCGCGCACCGCCGAAGAAGTCGGGTTCTCGGCCATCGCGTTCAGTGACCACCCGGCCCCCTCGGAGAAGTGGCTGCGGGTCGGCGGGCATGACGCCTTCGATCCGTTTGCCGCCCTCGGCTTCTGCGCGGCGGTGACCCGGCGGATGCGGTTGATGACGCTGCTGCTCGTGCTGCCCTACCGCAACCCGATGCTGGCGGCGAAGGGTGCGGCAACGGTGGACGCGCTTTCTGGCGGCCGACTCGTGCTCGGCGTCGGCAGCGGGTACCTGCGCTCGGAATTCGCCGCCCTGGGTGTGGACTTCGCCGAGCGTGGTGCGCTGTTCACCGAAGCGGTCGAGGCGATGCGCGGGATCTGGACAACCGACGAGTTCCGCTTCGAGGGCCGCCATTTCACCGCGTTGGCCCAGACCGCGCGGCCCCGCCCTGCTCAGCGTCCGCATCCGCCCCTGTGGCTCGGGGGCAACAGCGTGGTGGTGCGCAGGCGGGTCGCCCGGTACGGGCAGGGCTGGACCCCGCTGATCAATGACGAGACCACCGCCGCGACAACCCGGACGGCGATCATCGACACGCCCGCGCGACTGGCCGCCGCGATTGCCGAGGTGCGTGGTTATGCCCAGGACCTGGGTCGCGACCCGGCGGAGATCACCGTTCAGGTCGAGTCGAGCGAGGGCCGCACCTGGGCGGACGAACCGGTGTTGGAGCGCCACCATGAGCGGGTCGGCGAACTGGCCGAGGCCGGAGCGACCTGGTTCGTCGTCGACCCGCCGGCCGATGACGCGGAAAAGGGTCTGGACGCGCTGCGCCGCTACGGAGCTGAGGTGATCGAGGCCCTAGCCCGCTGAGACTACGTTCGCCGATCTCCCTCGACGAACATGGCGAGATTGTCCAGCGCCATCCGGGTGCCGAGCTCGTTGTCGGCGGCGGGCACCGCGTCCGGGATCCCTTCGTGCCGGATGGTGACCAGGGTGCCGCCGCCTTCGTCGACGAGCGTCGTCGTCATGGTCATCTCGCCGCGCAGTTCGGGGGCTGCCGCCTCGAACTGGAGGACTTCGACCACTTGCTCGTCGGGCCGGAGCCGCACGAAATGGCCGTGGTAGGTGTCCGTGTGCGCGGCCGACTTGCCCGTCCCGGTCGGCGCATCGTAGGTGAGGGAGATACGGAAGAAACCGCCCTCGCGCGCGTCGAACTCGTGCACCTCGCAGGTCATGCCGGCCGGCACTCTCCACCGGGCAATCGCGCCGGCATCGAGCAGCGCGCGGTAGACGCTCGAGCGCGGGGCGTCGACCTGTCGGGAAGCCTCCGTCGAATACACAGTCGTAAAACCTAGTTCGACTGGGGCGGGGCTCGGTACCGGCGGCGTTGGTGATCAGCGCCAGCGGCGCGGGCGGGGTCTGCGCCGGCGGCGCGAGGGTGCCGGAGGCACTGGGTCTGCGTCGGCGGCACTGGGTCTGTGCGGGGTGGATTGGGTCTGCGTCGAGTTGCCGCTGCTTCGGCTCGCACAGAGCGGCCGCGGGCCGCGCATCCTCCGCGAGCCCTGTGCCGGCGGCACTGGGTCTGTGCGGGCTGGGCTGACTGGCGCCGGCGGTCAGGTCAGGAGGGCGCGGTAGGTGCGCAGGGCCACGAGTAGGCGCTCTATGTCGGCGGCGGTGTTGTAGCAGTGCGGGGAGATCCGCAGGTTTCCGGCGCGTGCCGAGGTGACGATGCCGTGCTCGGCCAGTCGTCCGACGAGTTGGTCGGCGTCCACCGCGCGGACCGCGATCATCGGGCCACGGCGAGCGGGGTCCGCCGGTGTCGCCACCGACCCGCCCATCGCGACCACCTCGTCGATCAGCCAGTCGTTGAGCTGCCGCACGTGCTCGGCGGTCCGCTCGATGCCGATCTCCAGCAGCAACTCGATCCCCGCGACCGCCGCGAAGATCGGCGGGATCGGTGGGGTGCCTGATTCGAAGCGTCTGGCATCCCGCGACGGCCGGTAACGATCGATGGCCATCGCGTGGATGTCCTCGTCGGCGAACCAGCCTGTGGTTGTCGGTACCAGGTGCCCGGTGGTGCGCGGATTCGCATAGAGGTACCCCACTCCTGGCGATCCGAGCAGGTACTTCAGTGCCCCGCCGACGACAAAGTCCACCCCTGAGGCCGTGACGTCAATCGGCACCGCCCCTGCCGCCTGGTAGGAATCCACGAGGACCAGGGCCCCGTTGTCGTGTGCCAGTTTGGCGATCGCGTCGATGTCCAGCCGGCTGCCATTCTGGTAACACACATGAGTGATTGAAACAATCGCGGTCTGCTCGTCGACCGCGGCGGCCAGGCTGTCCAGAGACAATGTGTTGTCCGCGGCCGCGGATACGTGCACGATCTTCGCGCCACGCCGCTCCTGGGCGTGCCAGATCTGGCCCATGGTGGGGAATTCCAAACTGGTGGTCACCACCTTGCCGCGCCCGGCGAAATCGAACGCGGAAGCAACGGCAGTGGCCCCAGCGGACGCCGAGGTAGTAACGGCCACACTGTCCGGGTCAGCGTGCAGCACCGCGGCGAACGATCGGCGCGCCTGCTCGGTACAGGAAACCCAGTAGTCCCACTGCGATCCCTCCGACTCCAGGCCGGACAGGTATGACTCGTAGGCCGCGCGCACGGAATCGGAGAGGGCGCCCTGCGAGCAACTGTTCAGGTAGATCCGATTCTCGAAGATGGGGAACCTCTGCCGCGCTGATTCTCCCGGGGTGAGGCTGCTGTCGTCCATCACTCGACCATTCCTACCTGACCCGACACCGTGGCTGTCCGACGCTCGAGCATAGGAGGGCGTTCAATACAGGTCAACGACGTTCAACTGTATTGACATCGCTCACACGTTGTTGCAGGCTAGGCGCACTGCGCCGTCGGCCCGGGGTTCGATGAAGCCGGACGCGACCGAGGGAGGTCACCGTGCCCGGATGCTAGGGACCAGGATTCGGAAACTGCGCACGGAACGCGGTATGACGGTCACCGAATTGGCGCGGCTGGCGGAGGTGTCCACCGGGCTCATCAGCCAGGTTGAACGCGAATTGTCCGACCCCAGCCTCGCCACGATTCGGAAGATCGCTCGGGCACTCGACTCCCCGTTGTTCAGCTTGTTCGAAGAACCTGAGACAGACGATATCGCCGTCGTCCGGCGGGATAGCAGGATGACGGTGCAATCGCCCGGCGGTATCGCCTACTCACGTATTTCGGCTGGCCGCGGTCGTCTCGAGGTACTCCAGGGGACGCTGTCGGCCGGGGCCGCGTCAGCCGCGGAGCCCTGGTCGCACCCGAGCGAGGAGTGTGTGCTGGTGACGGAGGGGAAATTGGTCGTGGAGGTGGCCGGCGAGGAATACCAGCTGGATTCCGGAGACAGTTGTTATTTCGACTCACGCCGCCCGCACCGCTACGTCAATCCGGGAAACCGGGCCGCCGTATTCATCATCTCCGTGACGCCACCGAGTTACTGAGTTACTGAGTTACTGACCGAGAACCCTGACAGTTCGCGCACGTATCGGTAAAGGAGATTGCCGTGTTGGGCGCACCTCCGGAGTCAGGTCTCCAGCGGCAGCTGGGCAGTAGGCAGATCGCCATGATCGGGCTGGGTGGAGCGATCGGCACCGGCCTGTTCCTCGGGTCGAGCCTGGCGATCTCCCAGGCTGGGCCGGCCACGATCATCGCCTACCTGGTGTGCGCGCTGGTCGCCCTGGTGATCGCCTGGGCACTTGCCGAGATGGTGGTCGTGCACCCCGACGCGGGGGCCTTCGGCGCGGTCGCGCAACGCTACGTCGGCCCGTTCGCCGGTTTCCTGACCCGCTGGACGTACTGGACCATCCAGGTCATCGCCACCGGGGGCGAGGTGATTGCAGCCGGAATCTACCTGCGGTTCTGGTGGCCGCAGATGCCGTTGTGGCTCCCGGTGGCGGTGTTCGGCCTGGTGGTGATCGCGATCAACGCCGCCACGGTGCGGCTGTTCGGGGACGTCGAGTACTGGTTCGCCATGGTCAAGGTCGTGGCGATCGTGGTGTTCATCCTGCTGGGCATCGCGCTGATCGTGTTCGGCCTGCCCAACGCGCCGGCCACCGGCCTGGACAACCTCACCGCGCACGGCGGCTTCCTGCCCAAGGGGTGGAGCGGGTTGTTGCTGGCGATGGTGTTTGTGCTGTTCAGCTATATCGGCACCGAGGTAGTCTCGGTGACGGCGGCGGAGTCGGCGGACCCGGTCCGCGACATTCCGAGGGCGGCCCGCCGCATGGTGTTGCGGCTGTCCCTGTTCTACATTCTGGCGATCGCCGTTGTGCTCACCATCGTGCCGTGGACGGTCACCGCGCAGGGCTCCGGCATCACCTCCAGCCCGTTCGTCCGGGTCTTCCAGTCCGCCGGGGTACCGGCCGCGGCGACGGTGATGAACCTGGTGGTGCTCACGGCGGCGCTGTCGAGTGCCAACACGAATCTCTACTTGACCACCCGGATGTTGCACTCGCTGGCCGAGGACCGCTACGCCCCGCGTTGGGCCGGGCACCTCACCGCGTCGGGGGTGCCGAGAAATGCGCTGGTGGTGTCCGCGCTCGGTCTGGTGCTGGCCGCCGCGCTGTCCTGGCAACAGAACAACGCCGCTTACCTCGTGCTGTTCGGAGTATCGATCTTCGGCGCCCTGGTCGTATGGCTGATGATCCTGCTGACTCACGCGGTGTTCCGCCGCCGCCGGCGTGCGCTGGGTATGCCGCCTTCGCCGGTGCGTCTGTGGGGAGCGCCGGTGACGACCGGCTTGGCCGCGCTGTTCCTGGTTGGAGCGTTGGTATCGACCTGGTTCATCGACGGGCTGGAACCCGCGTGGCAGTACGGGGTGCCCTTCTTCGTGTTGTTGGGCGCTGGGTACCAGCTGGTCGTGCGACGCCGGCGCGACAGCGTCCCCGAGGTGGTCACCCGCGAGGGCGCCGAATGAGTGGTCCGGTCTCCGACCCTCGAGTGCGGCCCGCCGGTCCCGGGGTGGCCACCATGCACAACGCCGGTCTCGCCACCCCGGCCTCGGCCTCGGCCGTGCGGGCTAATGCGCGCGCGGTATTGGGTCTGGTGGCCGAGGAGGCCGACGCGATCGAGGCCGCCGGGCGGCTCACCGAACCGGTGGTCCGGGCGTTCCGCGCGGCCGGGTTGTTCGAGATGGGCTTCCCGCGCTCTCGAGGTGGCTTGGAGATGCGGCTGGTCGACCAGGTCAGCGTCGTCGCCGAGGTCGCCAGGGTGGACGCCTCGGCCGGCTGGAATGTCGCGGTGCTCAACGCGGGTGGCTACTACGCCGGGCGGCTCGGCGCCGACGCCTACCGGGAGCTCTATCCGACCCGCGACCTGCCCACCGCCGGCGCCTTCCATCCGCCCGGCCGTGCCGACCGGGTACGCGGGGGCTACCTGGTCTCGGGCGACTGGGACTGGGGCAGCGGCAGTTACCACGCCGAGCGCATCGTGGGCGGCTGTCAGGTGTTCGACGGCGGGCAGCCCGTGCGGGAGGACAACGGCAAGCAACGGCTGCTGGGTATCTGGCTGCCGGCTGGCTCCGTCCGGCTGGCCGACAACTGGCGAACGATCGGACTGCGCGGCTCGGGCAGCACCTCCTACGCGGTCGCCGCGCCGGTCTTCGTCCCGTCCCAGCACACCTTCGACCGGGAAGCCAGACCGAATCCCGATTCCGACCCGTTGAACAAGGACGTCAAAGTCGCGCACTTCCCGCTCACCGGGGTCTGCCTCGGCCTGGCCCAGCACGCCGTCGACATCGCGCTCGCGGCGGTACGCGGGCGCGGAGGCGACGGGGCACTGGACAGCGCGACGAGCCAAGCCCTCGGCAGGGCACTGACCGAGATCGACTTCTGCTACGCGGGAATACTCGACATCGCCCGGCGCACCGACGATGTCATCTTCCGCCCGGGGGAGACGCTGGACCGCGTACAGACGGCGCGGATGACCGCGGCCAACACCGTCGCGGGCGACGTGCTCCAGCGCGTGCTGCCGATCTGCCTGGACCTGGTCGGCGCGCGTCATGTCCTCGACACACACCCGATGCAGCGCGTGGTGCGCGACGCGACAACCGCGCTGGCGCATGCCGGTACCCGCGCCACCCACGCCGGTGCGCTGGCTGCCGCGGTGGTTGACGACGTCCGCGCCGCGGCGACCAATCCCGACGCCGACGCGCTCGCGGCGGAAGCCCGGTCATAGCCCTGGTGTCGGTGGCTCAGGCGCTGCTCGGTGGCGGCTCCAAGGACTGCCACCTCTCCTCGACCTGAGCACGAATCGCCAAACGCCACGCTGCCGGCGGGTGTGCGATCCGCGTCGCCCGCTCGGCGGCATGTGCCAGGGGTCGAGAGAATATCTGAATCCAACTCTTGAAGAATCGTTGAACAATCCTCTAAGGTGATGCAAATCGCAGTGGCAGCAGCCGACCACGATTCGAGCGAGGTAGACATGGCCAGCTCAGCGAGTCCGACCGCTCCGCCCGCCCGCTCACTCCGGCGGCCACTGACTCGACGAGACCTGGCACTGCTCATCGCGGTCGCCGCCGGCCGCTGCCACCTGACTTCCGGTGCGACGCCCAGTCTGCTGATCGACCGACGCCCGGCTTGCGATCAGCTGGCCGCCTACCAGCTCCTGATCAACGGCCTGGTCGCGCCGAGCGCGGCCGCCGAGTCGGGCGAGGGTCCGGTCCCGGCCGAGCTGACACCGGCCGGCGCGGCCGCGGCCGGCTGTCCCGCCAAGGCGCGCTGACCACCATGGAGCTCCTCCGGTGCGGCTTCGAAGGGGCCCTCATCGAGGTCGAGGACCGCGACGCGCTGCTGGCCTTGCACGCCGCCTGGCGGGCCCGCCGGCCGAAGGGGGTTCTCGAGCTGGTGCCGGCGGCGCGCACCTTGCTCGTCCGGTTCGACCCGAGGCAGACCAGCTTCGAGCAGCTGCGGGAAAACCTCGCCGAGGCGCCGCTGCGCACCGAGGCTTCGCCGGCTCCGGCCGTGGTGGTGGTGCCGGTCCGCTACAACGGCGCTGACCTGGCGGAGGTGGCCGAGGCGACCGGGCTGAGCCAGGGCGACGTCATCCGCCGGCACACCGAGCGCCGCTACACCGTGGCGTTCTGCGGATTCGCTCCCGGTTTCGCCTACCTGACCGGCCTCGACCCAGTGCTGCACATGCCCCGCCGCTCCAGCCCTCGGGTCTCGGTGCCGGCCGGTTCGGTGGCGCTGGCCGACGAATACACCGGCATCTACCCTCGTTCATCGCCGGGTGGTTGGCGGCTCATCGGGACGACTGAGCTCACCGTGTGGGACCCGTGCCGCACCCCGCCGGCGGTGCTTACCCCGGGCACATCCGTCCAGTTCGAGGTGGTCGGGCAATGAGGCCACCGGCTGACGACCTGCCGGCGGCCCGGCCACGCGCTGCCGAGGTGCTCGCCGCCGGCCCGCTTTCCACCATCCAGGACCTGGGGCGGCCGGGACTGGCCGAGCTCGGGGTCGGGATGTCCGGCGCCGCCGACCCGGCCAGCCTGCGGTTGGCCAACCGGCTGGTGGGCAACCCCGAGGGGCATGCGGCGATCGAGGCCACCTTCGGCGGACTGCGGGTGCGCTTCACCCGCCCCGCGCTGGTCGCGGTCACCGGGGCGCCGTGCCCGCTGCGGGTGGCCGGCCGGGCCGCCGGGATGTACGCCCCGATCCACGTCCAGGCTGGCGCGGAGGTCCACCTCGGAACCCCGGCCGAGGGCATGCGCAGCTACCTCGCGGTGCGCGGTGGGATCGAGGTGGCCCCGATCCTCGGCGCACGGGCCACCGACACGCTCGCCGGGCTCGGCCCCGCCCCGCTGGCGCCCGGCACGGTGCTGCCGGTCGGGGAGCAGGTCATGGACTACCCCAATGTCGACCTGGCGCCCCAGCCCGGCTACCCGCGCCAACCGGTGCTGCGGGTCCTGCCTGGTCCCCGGGAGCACTGGTTCGTCGACGACGCGCTGGCCGCGCTGTGCGACCAAGGCGGGTACGAGGTGACCGGGCAGAGCAACCGGGTGGGCATCCGACTAGCCGGCCCCACGCTGCGGCACCGGGAGGTGCGCGAGCTGCCGCCGGAGCCCACCGTGTGCGGCGCACTGCAGGTCCCACCGGCCGGCCAGCCGATCCTCTTCCTCGCCGACCATCCGGTGACCGGCGGTTACCCGGTGATCGGCGTGGTCCACCCCGACGACCTCCGGCTGGCCGCGCAGACCCGGCCGGGCCAGCGGGTCCGGTTCGTGCTGGACCGACACCACCGGCACGAACACCGCCGGAGGCGTGCATCGCGCTGTTCCGAACACACCATCGATCACCCTGAGAGGCAGCCATGACGGACAACAGGCACACGGGCGCCGGCGACGCGGCCAGGCCGGCCGGTCACAGCGCCAACGGCTCAACCCCTGGCGCCGGTCGAGCTGGCGGCGGGTCCCGGAAGGTCATCGCCGCCAGCCTGGTCGGCACCTCGTTGGAGTGGTACGACTTCTTCCTCTACGCCACCGCGTCGGCGGTGGTGTTCAACAAGCTGTTCTTCCCGACCTTCGATCCGCTGGTGGGGACCCTGCTCGCCTTCACCACCGCCTCGGTGGGCTTCATCGCACGACCGCTGGGCGGGATCATCTTCGGCCACTTCGGCGACCGCCATGGGCGCAAGCGGGTGCTGGTGATCACGCTGATGCTGATGGGTGGCGCGACCTTCCTGATCGGTGCCCTGCCCAGCTACGCGTCCATCGGCATCGCGGCACCGATCATGCTCGGTGTGCTGCGCTTCTTCCAGGGCATCGGGCTGGGCGGCGAGTGGGGCGGTGCGGTGCTGATGACTCTCGAGCACGGCGACCCTCGCCGGCGGGGGTTCAACGCCAGCTGGCCGCAGGTCGGGGTGCCGGTGGGCAACCTACTCGCCGCCGCGGTGCTCGGCGCGCTCAGTGCGCTGCTCAGCGAGCAGGCATTCCTTGCCTGGGGCTGGCGGGTCGGGTTCCTGCTCTCCGGCGGGCTGATGCTGGTCGGACTCTGGATCCGCCGCACGATCGCGGAGAGCCCGCTGTTCACCGACCTGGAGCACAAGGGCGAGCAGGCCAAGCTGCCGCTGCTCGAGGTGATCAAGAACCACCCGCGCGGCCTACTCGTCTCGATGGGACTGCGGATCGGCACCGACGTCGCCTTCTACACCTTCACCTCCTACATCCTGGTGTACCTCACCACCAGCCTGAAGATGAGCCGATCCGTCGGGCTGAACGCGGTGCTCATCGGATCGGCCTGTCAGCTGGCCCTGATCCCGCTGTTCGGCGCACTGTCCGACCGCTACGGCCGCAGGCCGATCTACGCCATCGGCGCGATCAGTGCCGCGGCCTGGTCGATCGCGTTCTTCCCGCTGCTCGGCACCAAATCGGTACTCGTGATCATCCTGACCACCGTGGTCGCGTTGATCACCCACGCGGCCATGTACGGTCCGCAGGCGGCATTCGTCGCCGAGCTGTTCTCCACCAAGCTGCGGTTCAGCGGCGCGGCCGGCTACCAGCTCGCCGGGGTACTCAGCGGCGGCATCGCGCCCATCGTGTCCATCGCGCTGGTCGCCAAGTTCGGTACGCCCTACGCGGTGTCCTGCTACGTGGTAGCCATGCTGGCGCTCACCCTGGTCGCGCTCAAGTGGGCCCCGGAGACGGCCCACCAGGACCTGACTGAGGAACCCTCGGACGCAGCCACGCCTGACGGGTGGCAGCCGTCGACGGCGGCGTCGAGGGCCAGCTAACCCGGAGAGCCAGGCCGGGACCTCCGACGGCGCACAGCCGCGTCGAGCGCCTACTTGAGGTGCTCGACGCGGCGCAGCGCGTACGCCTCGACCAGCTGCTGCTCGGCGTCGTTGAGGTACTTGGCGAGCAGCGCCTCGGCGTGCGGCCCGTTGCCTTCGCGCAGGGCGGCCAGGATCTCCTTGTTGCGCGTCAGGTAGGGCTCGTGGAACCAGCGCGGGTTGTCCATCACGTGGAAGATCAGCCGAAGCTCGGCGAGCGCTGCCCGCATGAGCTCGGTGATCCGCGCGCTACCGGCCAGCGCCACCAGCGCTTCGTGGAACTTGATGTTGGCCGTGCCGAGCGCCTGCCAGTCCCGTTTGCGTAGCGCCAGCCGACCCTCGCGCACCGCCGCCTCGACCGGCTCCAGATCCTCGGTGGAGGGAGCGGCGGAACGGGCCACGGCGCACTCGACGAGCTTGCGCACGCGGTAGAGGTCCTTCACGTCGTCCACGTCGGGGACCCGGACGAACATGCCGCGGTTCAGCTCGTGCACCAGCAGCCGCTCATGGGTGAGCAGGCGGAACGCCTCGCGCAGCGTATTGCGGGAGACCCCGAGAGCCTCGGTGATCTCCTCCTCGGCCAGCCGGGCCCCGGGCGGGAAAAAGCCTTCGCTGATCCGTGCCCGAAGGATCCCGGCGACCCGTTCGGCGGTGCTTGTCCGACCGAGCAACGCCCGATCGGCCACCAGCCCGTGCGTCTCCACAACCGCCTCCAGCCCGACTGGCCTAATGATCCGCCAGTCTAGCAATCGAAGGATCCCCGGACAGAACCCTCAGCGGATTGTGGAGCAATCCTCTACTTCACATCAGTCGCCGGGCTGCGTCGCCGACCACCACCAGGTCGCCGGCCGGGACCCGAAAGTGACGCCATGGCGGGCGAACGCGGCCCGCGCCACCGCGATCAGCACCGGGTCCTCGGCATCGGCGTCGCCGTAGGGGTTCCGGCTCCGGCTGAACACGGTCAACCTGGACGCGGTGACGGTGCCCGCGGCGGCCACCTGTGACTCCGGGCTGGCGCCGCGCACCAGCCACAGGGTGCCGTCGCGGCGCAGCTCCCAGCGCACCGGCGAACCACTCGCCAGCAGCTCGGCTGCCCTCGGCGTGTCGAATCGGACCGCGCCCCGGGCGTCCGCGCGGAATCCGAGCGGGTTGGCGGCGGACGGCAGCGCCTGGGTGAAGGACCGCCAGGCCTGCCGCTCGGTGGCCAGCTCGCCCGGCTGCTCGTCGACGATCAGCCGCACCAGCTCGTGCCCGTCCAGGATCAGCCAGAACACCCGACCGTCCCGGGCGACCGGGTGGGCGCGCAGCGCACCGAGCCGCCACGCCGGCTCGCTCGCGTCCCGCCACAGCCGTTCGATCAGTCGCAGCAGCGGCACCTCGGGGTCGAGCAGGGGTGAGCCGAACCCAGCAGGCACCAGCAGCGCCCCGGCACCGGGGCCGGCCCACCGCCAGACGACCTGCTCGCCGCGCAGGGCGGGCCGCAACCCGGGCCTTCCGGCCAACCGGACCACGACCGCGTCACCTGCGCCCAGCCCGAGCTCCAGGCGGGTGTCAGCCTCGATGGCCCGCACCAGCGCGGGGTTGGCCGACACCACCGGGTCGAACGCCCGGTAGAACTCCGCCAGCGCCAGTTCGTGTTCCGGTCGGGTGTGCAGATGCTCAACCAGCCAGCCGGTGACCCCGGTGTCGAGCCGCTCGACCCGGGCCGGTAGGTCCTCGACCAGTGCCCTGGTCACCCCGAGCAGGTATCGGGCCACCGCGTGGCGGGCGCCCAGCTCGGCTCGCTCGACGGTGTCCCCGGCACGGGTCGGACCGGCCAGCGCGGGGGCCAGGTCGGCCAGCGTCGCCTCGGCGTCGGCCGCCTTCTCGGCCGCCATCTCGCGCTCGTCCTCGTCGGCGTTCTCATCGGTGACCAGGTCGTAGGCCACGGCGAGCTCCTCGCGGGCCCGCAGCAGCACCCAGGCCACCGTGTCGGACCTCGGCGCCCGGTCACCGGGCGCGGTCGCCGGCGTCCAGACCTGGTAGGTCTCGGCGGTGGAGCTGGGCAGGTACCGGTGACCGGGGATGGTCACCCGGGCGTCCGGGCTGGCGGCGAACACGTCGGCGGAGATCGCGTCCGAGGCGCCGTAGGGGAGCAGCCGGACCTCCCGGGTCTCCAGGACGGCGCCCTCCGGGGTGGGCAGCAGGTCCGGCTCGTACCAGGTGGTCGCGCGGGTCTGCTTGAAGTACCGGACACCCAGCTCGGTGGCCCAGCGGGTGACGAACTCGGTGAACGGGGCCCCGAAGTCCAGGTCGTATCGATCGGTCATGACGTGGCTGAGCGCCAGGATCTCGTGGTCGGTGACGAACACCGCGAGCCTGGCGATCCGGCCGCCGACGATGCCGTGCTCGTCGAGCTCGCGGGCGTAGATCACCGCGATCCGGGGGTGTAGCACGTTCTCCTGGGCCATCTGCTTCTCCGGCCCGTGCAGCAGGTTCTGGCAGGCGTTCCCGAAGCCGCAGCCCAGGTGCAGGATCTCCACCGGGTCGCGGGAGACCTCGATCAGCACCCGCGCCGGGCTGCCGCCCGCCACCCTGGCGGGCACCGTCGTGTCCAGCCCCGGCGGGGCGTGCTGGTGGGACACCCAGGGCCGCACCCCGAGCCGCAGGGCGAGTTTGGCGTGCCACCAACCCCAGGCGATCGCGCTGGCGGCTTCGGCGTCGCCGCCCCGCTGCCGGGCCGCGAAGTAGCGGGCCAGCAGTTGGGTGAGCTCGTCGCGGCTGGTCCGGTGGTACTCCACGGTGGCGTTCCAGAGCATGTCGCCGGCGGTCATCGGGATCGGCCCGGGGCCCAACCGCACGCGCAGCAGGTCCCCGATCCGACCGGCGACCCGATCCCGCAGCTCCCGCTCGTACCGGGTGAGCGGCGCGGCCCGGTCGGCCGCCCGCTCGGGCCGCCCGGCGGTAAGCGCGCCCAGCTGGGTCTGCACCTGCTCGCGCAGGCCGAGCGAGCCGAGCGAGGGGTCCAGCCGGCTGAGCGTGCGCGCCAGGCCCAACCAAGCGCCCAGGTACAGCTTGCGGTCCTGACCCCAGTCGGCGCCGGGTGCGTCGGCCAGAAGCTCGTCCAGCGCCGGTCCCCAGGACAGGCTGAGGAACGCCTCGGTCAGGTCGGACACGCCGGCGGCGCGGCGGCGGCGCTTGGGCAGCTCGGCCAGCCACTCCGCCCCGCCGGTGGCCGAGACGATCAGGACCAGCGCCAACCGGTCGCGCAGCGAGGCCTTGTGGGCCCACCAGTGTTCCAGCCAGTACGGCCGACCGAGCGTCTCGGTCAACCAGCTCGGCGGATCCCCAAGCGCCCCGGCCCAGCGCGCGTCGTCGGCTTCGGCGAACGGGCGGCGCAGCCCCCGGAACAGCCGGGTGAGCAGAGTGCTCCGCCAGCTCTCCGCGCCGGCGACCGGTTCCCTGGTCAGCTCGGCCAGCACGTCCAGCGTGGTCAACCACAGCTCGGTGCGGGTGGAGTGGTCCAGCGACGGGTCGTCGGTGATCCGGCGGATCCGCTCGGCCAGCCCCAGCCGACGCCCGGCCGCCGCCAGCTCGCCGGCCAACTGGTCGTGCGCCACCGGGTCCAGCTCGGCGCCGGCCAGCGCGGCGGTGAGCTGACCCAGCCGGGCGGCGGCCGCGTCCAGCTCGGCTCGCGCGGTCGCACCAGACTTGGCGGGCAGGTGCTCGGCCGCCGAGCGCAGTACGCCGTCCACCGTCCCGACGAGCTCGGCGGAACCCTTCGCGATCGAGGCGGCCACCGAGGTCCGCACCGAGGTGTGCTCGGCGTCCAGCGCGCGCACCCACTGCTCGGCCAGCCGCCGCGCGTTGGCCCGGCGGTGTTCCCGCCACCGCGCCCGCGACCGCTCCTCGCCCGGCCCGTTGACCCGGTACGTGTGCTCGTGCGCGAGCACCTGCTCCAGCCAGTCGGCCGGGAGCAGGCCCTTGCGCTGCAGGCGGCGGATCGTGGCCAGCTGCTCGTCGGTGAGGTAGACCCGGCCGTCCACGGTGTAGGCGATGACGGTGCGCAGCGTCTGCTCGCTGACCCCGAGCGTGGCCAGCGCCCGCGCGGACACGAGCACGCCGCCGGCACCGCCGCGGCGGGTCAACACGCGCTCGGTCCGGGCCGAGCGCAGCGCCCGCTGGTAACCGTCCCTGGCCTCGCCCAGTGGCCGCACCGCCAGCGCGCCGCCGGGCGGGCGCAGGTGAGCGGGCGGCGGGGCACGCGAGCGGGCCGGGCGCAGCGGCAGCCGGGGCGCCACCCGCTGCTTCCACCGCGTGGTCTTGCGCAGCCGACCCATGCCTTCGGTGACGAAGAAGTTGACCCCCGCCGACGCGGCGAAGCCGAAGGCGACCAGCTGAAGTGCCACGTTCTCCGGGCTCAGGCTGATCAGGCCGAGCGCGACCAACGAGGCACCGATGATGAAGTTGGCGGTGGCGCCTCGCTTGGGCGCCTTGCGACCCAGTGACAGCTCCAGCGCCACTCCCAACCGGGACGCGTAGTAGGTGGTCGTGGTCAGCACCGCGGCGGTGAGCCCAGCCAGCCAGTGCCCGCCGGCGAAGAACTGGACGGTGAGCAGAAGGTTGCCCAGGGTCAGCACCGGGAAGCCGATGAGCTGGATCAGCCTGCGGAAGCGGGGGTGGCCGCTGGCGTCGTAGCCGGCCCAGCCGCTGGCCGCGCCACCGAGGGCGTGCAGGCCGAACGCGGCGTCGGAGATCGCGTAGACCGCATTCACCCAGAAGAACAGCCCGCCACCGCTGGCCGCCAGCGCGAGGTGCCCGATCAGGTTGGTGGCGAAGGTGGCAGCCAGGGTGCTGTGCAGCAGCCGCCCGGTCAATCCGGCGTGCGGGCTCATCCCCATGATCGAGTTCGCGGTGGCCCCGATCAGCCGGCTGAGCCGGTCCTGGTAGATCGAGTATTCCTTGATCGCCAGCTTCTGTCGGTCCGAGGCCCGCTCGCCATATTCGACCAGCAGCGGCGTGTACCGGATCGCGGCGGCGAGCTTGAGAAACTCCTCGGTGAGCCGGTCGTACTCGGTGAGGACCTCCGCCAGGTATTCCTCCCGGCCCCGTCCCGGCACCGGCTTGAGCTCGCCGGGCAGGTACTTGCGGATCAGGTGCGCCTGCCAGGCGATCACGTTGAGGTCGATCCGGCCCCGCTCGAGGAGGGACTCGCCGAACACCCGGGCCTGCTGGGTGTGCGCGGTGCGGATCAGCGTGATCGAGCCGCGCACGATGAACGCGATGCTGTTGGTGATGGTCAACAGCCCGATCGGGGACAGCGAGGCGATCGGCCCGAGCGCCAGGAACACGCCGCTGACCAGCAGGCCTCCGCCGATCATCAGGTTGAGCCGGTATCGCGCCCGCAGCTCGTCACGCATCTCCGCGATGTGGTCCTCGGTGTTGTCGGCTTCTCGCTGGGTGCCGTCCACCGCGTCCCGCACCGCGTCCATCCAGGTGGCGCGGTCGGCGTCGCCCGGCTTGGTCTCGGTGGCGGAGTTGACCTGGGCGGCGGTCACGATGGCCTGCACCGTGTAGTCCACGCCCAGCTCCTTGGCGTTCTTGGCCGGGCCCAGCCCGCTCCGGTCGAGCCAGCCGCTGGCCCGACGGTCGAGCCGCGCGGCGACGTGACCGACCAGCTCGGTGACCGCCAGGTGCAACGCCCGCCGGTAGAGGCTGAAGGTGTTGCGTCCGTCGACCACGGACGGGGTGACGGCGTGGTGCCACCGGATCAGCGAGCGCACCTGTGCGTGCACCCGCCAGTTGCCCGGCCCGACCGGGGTGTGCTCGCCGCTCCTGCTGGGCCGACGGCCGGCGAGGCGTTGCTCGTCGACCCATTCCCGGACGAACTGCTCGCGGCGGATGGGCATCGCGCGCAGGAAGTCGTCCCAGCTGCCCGAGGTGATCTCGTCGAAGGCCCACTGCTGGCCGCGGCTACGGGCGTTGGCGAAGACCCGGTTGGCGTTGCCGTGCAGCATGAGCTGGACGGCCCGGCCGCCGGTCTTGCGCGCCTCGATCGACTCGAACAGCGGCGTCATGTCGTGGTAGTGCCGCTCGTAGTTGTCCTCGGTCGGTGCCTTGACCGAGTCCGAGCCCCACAGGAACCGGTGCGGATGGTCGAGCACCAGGTTGATGAACCGCTGCTCGATCTCCGGCTTCTCCTGGATGTGCTGGGCCAGGTCGTTCCACGAGACGTCGAAGTTGACCTGCTCCCGGGGGAAGGTCCGCAGGATCCAGTCGATGACATCCAGGTGCTGGACCGACAGGGTGGTCCACTTGCCCACCCCGAGGTGCGCGAGTACCACGTTCGCCCTCGGGTACTGGCGCAGCAGTCCGATCAGCGGCACCAGGTAGCGCTCATCGGTTTCGCCGGCCTTGTACAGGCCGTCGGCGCGCAGCCGGGCCAGCCCGGCGTCGTTGTGGATGATCACCATCTGGCCTGTCTCGGCGGATGCCCGTAGCAGCTCGCGGGTGTGCGGGCTGTACATCTCCGGCCCGGCGTCGGGCAGGGTGGCCGCCCGCCGGTGCATCGACGCATCGGTGAGCAGGGTGCGCAGCTCATGGACGTGATTGCCGAGCCGGTCCAGCAGCGCGACCGCATCCAGGTTGGTCGGCGCGTTGGCGGGGAACACCTCGAGCAGGCCGGGCGCGACCGTGGCGAGGTGGTCGCGGGTGATATGTCCGTCGCGCAGCGAGCTCTTGATGTGTTCGGCCGCGGTGATCAGCCGGCCGGCATGGTCCAGGTACTCGGGGTTGAGCACGTGCGCGGCCTGGCTGCCGAGCAGCCGCGTCACACCCTCCTTGGCGAAGGTGGTCTCGGCGACCGCGTAGGCAAGGTCCGGGTGGGTGATCAACATCGCTTGCAGGTAACCCCGGGCGCCCGGGATGTCCAGGCGCGCCCCGGAAATGCCCGGAACCACCCGCCAGCGCAGGTCGTCGTCGAGGCGCCGCACGCTGTCGAAGAGCCGGACGTCCGGGAACTTGCCGCGCATCCCGAGCATCCGCACACCGAACGTGATGCCCAGCCGGTACACCCCGATCTGGGCGTAGTAGAAGGTGCCCGACCCGGCGGTGAACAGGCCCTGGCCGCGCTGCGGGATCGGAGAAAGGATCACTACGCCCTGGTGCCCGGCCGTGCGCATCAGCTTGAGCTGGTTCTCGATGCGCACGTAGCGCGGGTCGGAGTAGTCGTTGTGGTGCAGGTGGGTGTCCCACAACAGCCCCAGCGCGCGGCGCTGTTTGCCGATCAGCCGTGCCGCCCTGGGCTCCACCCCGAGCTCGACCAGCCGCTCCCGGATCAGCTCGATGTCCGCCGAGGTGTCGATCGACGCCGCCGCG
>Ga0137412_10000174_pt1 | contig 41133 bp, 36 predicted proteins | sample CZODoug2_1_16fun_FD_122160 | JGI IMG/M metagenome (GOLD analysis project Ga0137412, IMG submission 122160) | Vadose zone soil fungal communities from Angelo Coast Range Reserve, California, USA - CZODoug2_1_16fungal (Hybrid Assembly) | ecosystem: Environmental > Terrestrial > Soil > Vadose zone...
GACCTCAGAAAGGAGACGGTCATACCCCACAGCCAATGACTATGGTTAACCTGATGCACATCGAACTGCAGAAACTGATCAGAGTTCTCCCGCTTTGGGTATAGTTCTTTGTTGGGGTTACCTGGAAGGTAAATCAGACTGTTCGGAATCGATTGTTCCCGCAATACTGCGAAACGAACCCGAAACGATTTCCTCGGCAGCTAGTTCGGTTCCTTCGGCATTGCGCGTACCGCGTGCTCGAAGCTGATCGCCTGCTTTGATCTGATCGAGCGTGCCAGGCTTCGCGTCGTCGAACTTGACCGAGTCTGGGGAGTATCGGCGCACGATGGTCGTCACGGCGACAAACACGAGCGCGGCGACCAGCCACGACACCATGGGATACGATCGTGGTTTGGGCGCCACTGGTCGGGAGCATGTCGCCCGTCAGCAAGAACTGTGGCCAAAATCCGTCAGCGACCTTGTGATTCCGTAAGCCAGTCGACAGGTCACCGACAAGTTCCTGTAGTATCCAGGCTTGGTCACGGAGCATAGCGCTCCGCTCAAAAGGAGATGACCATTGAGAACCAAAACCGCTCTGAGCACCCTGCTTCTCGTCGCTGGATTCGCCGCTGCCGGCACCCAGATGGGTTTTGCCGAGAGCGCGGTTTCCGGCAGCGAGACAGCAGAATCCCAAGCCTTGACGACGTCCAAGGTGACGCTCGTCCCGGCAACACCGGCTGTCGCGGTCGGCGCGGCGCCGATCACGGTGCCGTTCGATCACCTGACCACCGGATTCGAGCTCGACGGCGTGCACCGCGACCTGCCGTGCGAGTCGTGCCACCTGAATGCGGTCTTCCGCGGTACGCCGCGGTACTGCGGCACGTGCCACATCAAGGGCTCGCTGTTCAATGCGACGCCGAAGAACACGACGCACATTCCGAGCACCAACAACTGCGCGGCCTGCCACAACACCATTTCGTTCCGCCCCGACATGCACTTCAGCCACGCCGAAGTGATGGGCAGCTGCGTCAGTTGTCACAACGGCGTCATAGCCACAGGCATGACCATCCCGCCGCATCCGCGCACCAACCAGAATTGCGCGGCCTGCCACACGGTGATCAGCTGGAATCCGCCGTCGATGGTCGATCACACCCAGATCCCGTTGGCGGTCGCCGGCTTTTGCATTATTTGTCACAACGGCAAGGACGCCGACGGCAAGAATCCGGGTCACATCGCCACGTCGCTCGAGTGCGGTGATTGCCATCTGACGACGACTTGGCTGGGAGCCAATTTCGATCACACGGGAATCACCACCGGCTGCGCGAGCTGCCACAACGGCACCAAGGCGGTGGGCAAACAGGGCAATCACATGCCCACGACCAATCTTTGCGAGAGCTGCCACACCACCGGAATCGGCACCAAATCTCCGAGCTGGGTGCCCTCGAAGTTCGATCACACCCAGATGACGGTCACGACCTGCGAGACCTGTCACAGCGGCACCGTCAAAATTAGCACGGGTTTCGTCTCCGGGAAGCCGGTCAATCACGTTCCCACCGTTGCGGGGGCCGGCGATTGTTCCGTCTGCCACGGCAACACGCCGACGGCGGAGACCTGGACCGTTCTCGCCGGCAGCATTGCAACCCTGCATAAGGGTCTCGACACGAGGAACTGTGTGCTGTGCCACGGTGGGCAAACCTTCGCGGGCGTGCCCGCGCCATACATTCCGATGTCGATGTCCGGCCTGTCGCCGACCAAGAAAACCCCGCTCGCACCGCCGCACATTCCGGTTTTGACGGGCACCGATTGCAGCGCCTGCCACGGCGCGGCCTACCAGGCCGGCGGCTTCGGCCCGGCGACGGCGATGAGCGCGAAGACGCACACCTTCGTATCCCCGACCTGCGACACCTGCCACGATACCGGCAAGAGCTTCTATGTGGGCAGCGGAACGCCGCTGCAGCTGCGTCCCGCCAACCACGTCAACAGTACCGACCCGGGCATGGCCAAGGGCGACTGCTCGGGTTGCCACAACACGACGGACTGGACCAGCAAAACCATGCCGGTCGGGCACATGCCGAATCCGAGCAATCTGCCGTGTACAACCTGCCACGCCTCCGCGCCGAACGACTACACGCCGGCCACATTGGCGGCGAACTCGAAGCTACACACGGGCATCACCGGCAATTGCGGCCTCTGCCATGGCGACACCATAACGGCGCTGACCTGGGCCAACAATTACACCCCCAAGGACGCGATGCTCACGCCGTCGCACATCCCGTATCTCTCCGGCACCGATTGCAGTTCCTGCCACTCATCGGCCACGTACGCGGCCGGAACGTTCGGGCCCATGAACATGACGCAAGCCAAGCACTCGTTTGTGCCCACGGCCTGCAACACCTGCCACGAAGCGGGGTTGAGTTTCTACATGGGTGCGGCGAACCCTGCGCTGCAGGGGCGCCCGGCCGATCACACCACCGCCGACCAGGCGGCGCCGAACGACTGCAGCAAGTGCCACACCACGGCAAATTGGAACAGCACCGTCCTTCCGGCCGGTCACATGCCGAACCCGGGCAACCAGGGTTGCTCCGTTTGCCATACGGCCATCAGCACCACCACGGCCAGTTATGCCACCCTGGCGAGCATTGCGGTATTGCACACGGGCATCGCCGGCAACTGCGGGCTATGTCATGGCAACACGACGCAGCTGACGTTCTACAACAACAACGACAACCCCAAGGCGGCAATTCTCACGCCGTCGCATATTCCGTATACGTCCGGAGCCGACTGCAGCTCCTGTCACGCGGCGAACTACGTCGCGGGCGGCTTCGGGCCCACGAACATGACCGCGGCCAAGCACGCCTTCGTACCCACGACCTGCGACAGCTGCCACGAAGCAGGATTGAGTTTCTACCTGGGCGGGTCCACGCCGCTGCTGCAGGGTCGGCCGGCGAGCCACCTCACCAGCGGCAACCCGCAAGAGGTATCCGGTGACTGCTCGGGATGTCACAACACCACCGATTGGACCAGCACCGCCATGCCGTCGGGTCACATGCCGACTCCCGGCACCAAAACCTGCTCCGTGTGCCACACGGCGATCGGCGCGACAGAGGCAACGTATGCCACGCTGGCGGGCGTCGCAGTGCTGCACACGGGCGTCAGCGGCAACTGCGGGCAGTGCCACGGGGCCACCGTCGCGGCCCTGACCTGGTACAACAACTACACGCCGAAGGATGCGGTGCTTGCGCCCGCGCATATCCCGTACATCTCCGGGTCCGACTGCAGTTCCTGCCATGCAGGCAACTATGTGACCGGCGGCTTCGGCCCGACGACCATGAGCGCGGCCAAGCATGCCTTCGTGCCCACCGCCTGCGCGAGCTGCCATGAGGCCGGCTTGACCTTCTACATGGGCGCGTCGACGCCTGCCTTGCAGGGCCGTCCGGCGGGCCACCTCACCAGCGGCAACCAGCAAGAGGTATCCGGTGACTGCTCGGGTTGTCACAACACCACCGACTGGACCAGCACCGCCATGCCGACGGGCCACATGCCGACTCCCGGCACCAAAACCTGCTCCGTGTGCCACATCGGAAATCTGAGTACGCAAGCGGGTTACGCCACGCTGGCGAGCGTCGCGATACTGCATACGGGCATCACCGCGAATTGCTCGCAGTGCCACGGTAGCTACACTGCGGCGCTCACCTGGTACAACAATTACACGCCGAAGGATGCCATCCTCACGCCGGCACATATTCCGTACCTGACGGGCACCGACTGCAGTTCCTGCCATACGTCGAAGTTCGTCACCGGCGGATTCTCCGGCACCACCATGAGCGCCGCCAAGCATGCCTTCGTGCCCACGACCTGCGATACCTGCCATGACACCGGCAAGAATTTCTATCCGGGTGCAGGCCTGAACTTGCAGACCCGGCCGCCCACTCACGTGTCGGCGCCCAATCCTGCCTCCCAGGCGGCCGGCGACTGCTCGCTCTGTCACAACACGACGGTCTGGACCACGCCCACGACGCTGCCGAACAACCATATGCCGATACCGGGCACCCAGACGTGCTCGGTGTGCCACGTCGGAAATCTGAGCACGACGGCGGGCTACGCGACCATGGCGACCATCCCGGTCCTGCATACCGGCATCACCACCGGTTGCGCGCAATGCCACGGCGGCGCGGCACCGCTTACGTTCTACAATAACAACGACAATCCGAAGGCGGCGCCCGCCAACCATATTCCGTCGTTCACCAACAATGACTGCAGCGCCTGTCATAAGGCGAACTACGTTGCCGGCGGATTCGGGCCCATGAACATGACCCAGGCCACGCACGCCAACGTGGCGACCATGGCCTGCAGGACCTGCCATGAGGCCGGTCTCACGTTCTACATGGGCGCCGCCAACCCCGGCCTGCAGGGGCGCCCGGTCGACCATACGCTGGGCCAGATGGTGGCGCCGAATGACTGTGTCACCTGCCACACCACGGCGAATTGGAACAGCACGATGCTGCCGGCGAACCACATGCCGAACCCGGCCAATACGGCCTGCAACACCTGCCACATCAACGCGCCCACCAGCTTCGTCGGCCTGGCGGCGAATGCCGTACTGCACTCCGGCATTGCGGGCAACTGCGGACTGTGCCACGGCGGCACCACGGCGCTCACTTGGTACAACAACTTCACGCCCAAGGATGCCGTTCTGGCGCCGGCGCACATCCCGTATCTATCCGGGACCGATTGCGCTTCTTGCCATACCCCGAGCACGTACGCCGTGGGCGCTTTCGGGCCCATGAACATGACCCAGGCCAAGCACGCGTTCGTCACGACCAGCTGCATCACTTGCCACGAGAAGGGCAAGAGCTTCTACATGGGCACGGCGAACCCGGCGCTGCAGCTGCGCCCCGCCGATCACACGTCCGGCACCATGCTGACCAGCGACTGCAGCGTCTGCCACACCACAGCGAACTGGAACAGCACGACCATGCCGGCGGGCCACATGCCGAATCCGGCCAATCAAGCCTGCACCGTCTGTCATACGGCCGCGCCGACGAACTACACCACGCTGGCCGCGAATTCGGTCCTGCACACCGGCATCAAAACCGGCTGTACTCAGTGCCACGGCGCTACCACCGCGCTCACCTGGTACAACAACTTCACGCCGAAGGATGCCATCCTGACGCCCGCGCATATCCCGTACATCTCCGGCACCGATTGCGCCTCCTGCCATTCCTCGACCACGTACGCGGTGGGCACCTTCGGGCCGATGAACATGACCCAGGCCAAGCACACCTTCGTTGCGACCACCTGCGTGACTTGCCACGAGAAGGGCAAGAGCTTCTACATGGGCACCGCGAGCCCGGCGCTGCAGCTGCGCCCCGCCGATCACACGTCCGGCACCATGCTGACCGCCGACTGCAGCGGTTGCCATACCACCGCGAACTGGAACAGCACGGCGATGCCGGCGGGCCACATGCCGAATCCGGCCAATACGGCCTGCAACACCTGCCACACGGCCGCGCCGACGAACTACACCACGCTGGCCGCAAATTCGGTCCTGCACACCGGCATCAGCAGCAACTGCGGGCAGTGCCACGGCGCTACCACCGCGCTCACCTGGTTCAACAACTTCACGCCCAAGGATGCGGTGCTCTCGCCCGCGCATATTCCGTACCTATCGGGCACCGACTGCGCCTCCTGCCATACCTCGAGCACGTACGCGGCGGGCACCTTCGGGCCGATGAACATGACCCAGGCCAAGCACGCCTTCGTCACCACCAGCTGCGTGACCTGCCACGAGAAGGGCAAGAGCTTCTATATGGGCGCGGCGAATCCGAAGCTGCAGCTGCGCCCCGCCGATCACACCTCCGGCACCATGCTGACCAGCAACTGCAGCGCCTGCCACACCACCGCGAACTGGAACAGCGGCTCGCTGCCGGCAGGCCACATGCCCAATCCGGCCAATCAGGGTTGCAACGTCTGCCACACCGCCGCGCCCACGAATTACACCACCCTGGCGACGAATGCGGTCTTGCACACCGGCATCGCCAGCGGCTGCATCACCTGTCACGGCGCACCCAATGCGACCAAGCCGGTGTTCTATCTGAACTTCTCGCCCAAGGCCGCTTCCGGGCTGTCGCCGCCGCATATCCCGACCGCCGCCACGGCGTGCGAGAGTTGCCACGCCATCAGCTTCACGGCGTTCAGCGGCACCACCATGAGCGCCGCCAAGCACACTGCCATGCTCGCGGCGACAGGCGGCACCTGTGATCAATGCCACGACCTCAAGACGTTGACATTCTTCGGCGTGAACAACTTGACCACACGGCCGAACGGCCATCACGTCGGCCAGGATTGCAAGGGTTGCCACAGTCCCAACAACTGGGGCGGCAACGCGCAGAAGAGGACGGTCGCCGCGGCGAAGACGCCGGCAAACAGCACGATAAGCACCGTGGTCGCCGCCCCCGCGGCGCGGCCGGCTTCAGCCTTCCAAGGTCCTGGCTCAGGGCGCGTCCTCGGGGATCTCCGGGATCGACCCGGCGCGGTTCAGTCGGGAATCGCACTCGGCGCGGTCAACCGCAGCATCTCCCACACCGGCGTGACCAGCAACTGTGCCAGCTGCCACAACGGCGTGCTCGCGGCCGGCAAGAGTGCGGCCCACATTGCCAGCAACAACAGCTGCCAGAACTGCCACACCACCATCGCCTGGCTGCCGGCGCGCTTTGATCATCAGGGCGTCACCGCAAGATGCGTGAGTTGTCACAATGGTGTGGTGGCGCTCGGCAAACCGACGCTGCACGTGCAGACGAATCAGGACTGCGCCGCCTGCCACGGGACGATGACGTGGAGGGCGGTCATGTTCAGCCATGTCGGAATCAACGCCATGTGCCAGAGCTGCCACAACGGCATCACGGCGACGGGTAAGCAGGTTCAGCACGTGCGCACGACGCTCGATTGCAGCAGTTGCCACAATACTTTGAATTGGACGATCGTGAGTGCGCCGGCCAAGCCGAGCGCGCCGAAGCAGCCGCGGCCCGTAACAACACCGATCCCGCGTGGCCCGACCGGCGGTCCGGCCAGGTGATCGGTGCGGTGAAGTCTACAAGTCTGTTGCTGCAGGCGCCGCCGGTGCGTGCGGCGTTGCCGCTGCGTCCGCTCGCATTACTGTTCTTCTTGGTGGCTCTGCACGGCAATTCGCAAGCTGCAATCCCGTCGGCCATGCCGAACGGACCGCTGGTGCAGTTCATCGATACCGACGAGCGTGAGGATCACGCCGATATCTCGGTTCAATTTTCCTGCTCCGTGCGCTATCTCAGCAACATGCCCATCAGCCACGGCAGCAAGACCACGATCAGGCTCCGGCTGGGACCGGATTGCGGCTCCCTCCTCAATTCGTTGCTGCCGGCGGAACTGCCGTTGGTCGGCGGCGGCGGTCGGCTGGTGACCGGGGCCCGAATCGAATCGGTGGTGCCCGGAGAAGTGACGCTGGAACTCACCTGGTCGCGAGATCTGGATTTTGTGATGGCGCCGACCGCCACCGGGCTCGGCCTCAGAGTACGGTTGATCGGCACCAGCCGCCGCAAGGCCAGTGTCTTGCTGTCCGACATCGAGTCGCCCCAAGGCTATGCCGTCAACCTCGACTCCTCCGAGACCAAGTTCGAGCAAGCGGCGGTCGAGGCGGCGGCAGCAACTTTCAAGACGCAGGCCTTCGTGTCCGAGACCGACATCGAGGATACGCACTGGTACCGGCTGCGCGTCGGGCCGTTCAGCACGCGCGCAGAGGCCGAACGAGTGCTGCAAATCGCGCTGGGCAACTACCCGCGCGCCTGGCTTGCCGTCAACGACGAACAAACCGATCTCACCATCATAGAACGCGCCGGAGCCCCATCGGCGGCCGAGAGCGCCCCGACCGACCCGGCACTCCCGGATGACCAGCGCGCCCAGTTGCTGCACGACGCGCGCGCCGCGCTCGAGAAGCGTCTGTATCCAGAGGCGGTCGATCTGCTGGGCCGGCTCTTGCGCCAACCGGAATATCCCGGGCGTGCCGATGCGCAGGAGCTGCTCGGCCTGGTCCGTGAGCGGGCCGGTCAATTGGCGCAGGCCAAGGCCGAATACGAGGCCTACCTGCGCCGCTATTCCGACCGCCCCGGGGCCGAGCGCGTACGCGGCCGATTGCAGACCCTCGCCGCGGCGTCGCTGGCGCCGAAATCAACGGGCGCGTTCGGGACGCGCGCCAACACTGGCTGGAACATGGTCGGCAGCGCGGCGGTCACCTACCAGTACGGCAAGGATCAGACGGTGGCGGCGGGCACGACCACCACCACCACGTCGGTCAATGCGGCCCTGGTTTACGGCGACTTCCTCGTGCGCGATCGCGGCGAGCGCTATGATTTCACCGCCCGCGTGGACGCAGGCTACACCAAGAATCTGGTGACGACCTTCGGCGGCAACCAAGACCGCACGACTGCGGCCTACGTCGAGCTGACCGATCGCAACTGGGGCCTGACCGGCCGGGCCGGACGCCAATCCCTGGCCAGCCTCGGGGTCATCGGTCTGTTCGACGGACTGTTTGTCGGCTATCAGGTCAACTCGAAATTCTCGGTCAGCGCCGCCGCCGGACTGCCGGCATACACGAGTTACTCGTCGGTCTCGACCCAGGAGAAGTTCGGCACGGTGACGTTGGAGTACGGTCCCTACCGCGAGGCCTGGGTGTTCGATGCCTACTTGTTCGACGAGACGGCGGCCGGCGTGACGGAGCGGCGCTCGGTCGGATTCCAGACGCGCTATACGCAATCGGGCCGGACGGCGGTAGTCCTGGCCGACTATGACGTCGCTTTCAAGCAGCTCAACTCGATTACCTTGATCGGCAACCTCAAGATCGGACAGTCCTGGATTCTCGGTTTCGACGCCGACTATCGCCGCAGTCCCCTGCTGCAGCTGACCAATGCATTGATCGGTCAAAGCGCGCCCGATCTGCAGACCTTGGCGACCCAGCTCACGCCCTCGCAAATCAGGCAGCTCGCTCTGGACCGCACCTCCACCAGCGAGACCTTCGTCATTTCCGCCAGCCGCGCGCTCGGTGAACGCTGGCAGTTCATGGTGGACATCGCGGCCCTGCAGCTCAGCGCCACGCCGGCCTCCCCCGCCACGGCAACGACGCCCGCCGTCGCCGCGACGCCGTCGACCGGACTCGACAAGAACGTCGACGTGCAGACGTCCGGCTCGAGCCTTCTGCAGGCGGGCGATTTGCACATCTTCGGCGTGCGTTTCGACGATTCGCCGACGGCGCGCAGCACCACGCTGTCATGGGACGCGCGCTTCGTTCTACCCGGCACCTGGCGCCTGGGGCCGCGATTCAGTGTCGAGCAGCTGAGCGATTCCACGCTCGGCGGCAAGCAATGGCTGTACCTACCGCAGGTGCGCGGCGACTGGACGGGCAGACGCTCGATATTCGAGTTGATCGGCGGCTACCAAGTCCAGCAACAGCAGGCGGTGCTGCTGAACGGACAGCAGACGGGTGCGTTGAATCAGCGTTCCCTATATATTTCGGCGGCATATCGGTTGCGGTTTTAAGGACGGATGCGTATGCGGTTAGGCTTGATCCCGGCGCTGACCGCGCTGACCGCGCTGTCGGCATGCGCCGGCTTGTCGGCGCGGGCCTCGGACCACAAGCCGCGGGACTCGGGCGAGATCTTCGATGAGCAAAGCGGCAACACCTTGTTGGTCGTTCCCAAACCGCTCGTGTTCGCGCGTGAACGCACCGACGTGGCGGCGCATGAGCGCGATTACGCGACGCTGGTGGCGGTGGAAATCGATCAATCCGGAAAGTACAACGACTATCTTCTGCTGTACCGATGGTCCACGGTCGACCGCCGCATGTCGCCGCCGCCCGATCCGCAGGAGGGAGAACTCAGGATCCTGGCGGACGGCCGGGTGATCGATCTGAAGCCGCTGGACGATGTGCCGGTAGGTCTGTCGCGGCGCCGAGAACTGCACATGCCGGAGCACGGAGACGTCGTCGCCCACGCCTACCCCATCGATGTGGCGACCCTGCGCTTCATCGCCGCGAGCCGGGAACTCGTCGTGCGCATGCCCCAAGAGTCGCTCGATGCGCCGTTTGCAATCTGGGAAGACGGGCGCCGTGCGCTAGGTCGATTCCTCGAGCGAGCGGGTACCGCTCCCTAGGGCCGTACGCGCGCGCATGACGTCTGCATAGCCGCCGCGGTATGCGCCGCCCGCCGCGATGGCCGCCCGGACACGCGGGCTCAACAGTGCGGCAAGCTCCTCGGCATGACGATACTGACTCATCGACGCGGCGATTTCGCTTCCCGACCGGGTGGCGGGGTGCAAATAGATTTCCGTGACGCCCGGCGGCAGCCGCTCGAGAATCGCCAGCAGCGTCGACTCGTCCATTGCGCCGCTCGCGGCGATGCCGAACAGCCGATCGTTGTGCGGAATGTGCGCGTTGTGCAATCGGCGCTTCATGAGCGCTATCCACGGGGCGAGCAGCGCAGCGCTGCCGCCGGTGAACCAGCTGCCGCTGCGCGCCGCGAACCAGAAAGGTTCGTCCGGCACCCGGACCGCGGGCACGCCGTAATCCTGGCCGATTCGCAGCAACATCTCCAGCAGGGTCGGGTGCAGATGGAAATGCTTGTGCACGTTGACGTGATCGAGCGCGAGACCGGTGCGCGCGAACGCCGCAAACTGCGCGCGGATCTCCGCCTCGAGTTGTCTGCGAATCCCTGGAAACGCGAAGAAACGCAGCCCGTTGACGAACATCCGGCTATTCATGCGGCCGGCCCGGTCGGCGACATCCGGGATGAGCTCGGGCGCCAGCATTGCGCGGCCGTCGGCGAGGACGACATGCAACCCGACACGCAAGCCCGGCAACTCGTGCGCGCGCCGAATCGCGTCGGCGGCGGCCGGGGCCGCCACCATCAGGCTCGCCGCCGTCAGGGCTCCGGCGCGGCTTGCCTGCTCGACGGCCTCATTGACGGCCGGATGCAGTCCGAAGTCATCGGCGGTGACGATCAAATACTTTTGCATGGCGAACGAGCCTGCGACGCTCGTCGACTCAAGTCACTTCTTTCGGGGTCCATTCCGGTTTCACGGCGCTTGCCGCATCCAACAGCACCTGTTCGAGTACCGCGAGGTACTCGATATAGCGCTTGCGGCCCAAGGCGGTGATGCGGCAAAACGTCTGCGGGCGATTATTTTGGACGCCTTTCGCAATGGTGATGAGTTTTGCGTCCTCGAGCACCTGCAAATGCCGATTGAGATTGCCGTCGGTCAGGGCGCACATCCGTTTCAGGTCGCCGAACAACAGTCCTTTTGAATGGGTCACGAGCGATGTAAGCACGCTCAAGCGGGCGCGTTCGTGAATGACGCGGTCCAACCCGTCGTATGCGAACCGGGGAACGGCGCTCTTCTTGGCGCCCCGCTTACTCAAGAGGCTTTCCATATCCAAACTGCAGCACGGCTGCGACCAGCAGTTGACCGACGCCGAACGGAACACCCATCAACCAGGGTGAAAGAGTCCGGGTAGCGCTTGCCGCGGCCAGGCAGAAAAGTCCGGCCGTCAGATACCAAACGCCGACGGCGAACATTTGCCGCGGAAGAAATCGGCACGAGGCGAATACCCCCAAACTGAAGATCAATTCCCACAACCCGGGCAACATCCAACATTCTTGCGCCGCCGTCCGCATCATCACCACGGTCAGCAGAAATCCGACCATCACGGCGGGAAGGAATTGGGCGACGGCGGATTGCACCATCTCTTTGGCAAATCCCACGTGTACGCGGCGGGCGCGCGCGAAGGTTTCGATGCCGGTCAGGAGCACCGAGACAACGGCGGTCCCCGCCCAAACGCCGAGCCACTGCCATAGGTCCGCCGCCGCCGTGGGTTTCGCCATCCACTGCGCCTGAACCGCCGCGACAGCGAGCGCGAGGATTCCGCTGGCTGCAATGGATGCGGGACCATAGCCGCGAAACTCCGTGCCGTGCGCGACCTGAGTCCGAATGGAGTGAATCTCGGACAGCGCCTGCTGTAGCTCTTTCATGCAACACCCTGATTGACTTTGCCTTACGAACCCGCAAACAGGCCGCAATTGCACCGACAAATACCGGAAAGGCGCGCCTAGGTCAACCGATCCGAGTCACGATGATGCAACCTGGCCGCAGGAGAACCTGCGCGAGCAGGCCGTGCTTGCGTTCGGCCTCGAAAGCGTATACAAAGTCTGGACTTTGCACTGCAAAGTAAAGGCGGCCGGAACCGACCGGCCGGCGTTATGGAGTTCCTTCGGTGACCGACGGTGATCGCGCACTTCACTCCGGCTTGGCGTTGCTGGTTCTGGCGGCGGGCCTGCTCAGTCTGCTGTACGACTCTTGGCTGATTCCGCACCGGCATCCCGGCAGCCTCCACGCGCTGTTCGGAGCGCTGCTTCTGATCTTTGTCGCCGCCTGTTTCGGCCGGCACGCGCGCCGGACGCCCCGTATACCGCCCGCCGATATCCGCGCATTTTCCCGCCGCCTGTCGCGCACGGTGTATTTGCTGCTCTACGTCTTGATGTTCTTCGACCTGATCATCGGCTTTTTGCCCGGTATGTCCCACCGCGCAATTGATGGACAGGCTGTGCAATTTCAGAGCTACCTCGCCTCCGGTGTTCTAGCGCTCGTCGCGATTCGTGCGCTGTGCGCCTTGTACCCGCATATCGCTGTGCATCATTGGGGCAACGCACCCATCGATCCGGGTTCAGCGAAACGGGCGGCTGACGTAGGGTGAGCCCGCCAGTCCGAAGCGCCAAGGCCGGTCGACCGCCTTGGAGATGCCTATCCGCGGCCCGCACACGACGCGGCGGCGCACGGACCCCGCTGTCAAGCTGAACGGCGGAACGTCGAGGCATTTGCCGTTCAGTTTGCGTGTGATGGCGAGAGCCTGTCCGAGCCGGCCGGGACCCGCACAGAGCAATCGTGGGTCTGCTTGCCGGCGGCGCTTGATCATCAACGAAATGCCGGTGGTCGGCTCCAGCGCGCGAATCAACACGCCTGCGCCATGTCCGGCTTCGCGGCACACGAAATTCAGGCACCAGTAGATGCCGTACGATAGATAAATGTAGGCGCGGCCGGGAGGTCCGAACATCACGGCGTTGCGCGGCGTCGGGCCCGAGAAACTATGCGACGCAGGATCTTCTCGATCATATGCCTCGGTCTCGACGATGACTCCGCCGACTCCGCCGACGAGCAGCGTCATTCCGATCAAGCGGCGGCCGACCTCCGAGGAGTCCCGCGTGAAGTCGATGCCCGTCAATCCCGCAGCGCCTGATGCACCTGCTGCACGCACGCGGAGCCCTCGCCGACCGCCGCCGCCACCCGTTTGACGCTTCCGCAGCGCACATCGCCGACCGCGAAAACTCCGGGCCAATTCGTCTCGAACGACTGCAGCGGCCGCAGGGGAGACCCATTGGCAACCGGCATATCCGCCGGGATCAGGTCCGGTCCGGTTCGCACGAATCCCTTGTCATTCAATGCGATGCAGCCTTTCAGCCAGTCAGTGCTGGGGACTGCGCCGGTCATGAGAAAGACGTGCCCGATCTGGTGCGTCTCGAGGACGTTGCCGGGTCGAGTCTTCCAAATCACGCGTTCCAGTTGCTCGGCGCCCTCCAGCGATGCGATCTCGGTATTCGTGCGCAGCGTGATGTTGGCCGCCTCTTCGATTCGGCGGATGAGATAGCTGGACATGGTGTCGGCCAATCCTCCGGCACGGACCAGGAGGTGCACGTGATGGCACTTGCCCGCCAGATAAATCGCGGCTTGACCCGCCGAATTGCCGCCGCCCACCACGATCACGTCCTTCATTTCGCAGCGCCTGACTTCGGTGGCCGTCGCCGCGTAATAAATACCGGTGCCCAAAAAACGGGACGCATTTTCAATGGCCAGTTGGCGATACTCCGCGCCGGTTGCGATGATGATCGAGCGCGCACGCACCGCGTGCCCGTGGCAGAGATCGACCGCATACGGCCGCAGATTGCAATTCAATTTCAACGCCGAGTACGCCGTCCTGATTTCCGCGCCGAACTTCTGCGCCTGCACCCGCGCCCTGGCGGCCAGCGCCAAACCGGAAATGCCGGTGGGAAATCCAAGATAGTTTTCAATTTTTGAACTCGATCCCGCCTGGCCGCCGGGCGTGCCCGTTTCGAGCACCAGCACATCGAGCCCCTCCGAGGCGGCGTAGACGGCGGCCGCGAGCCCGGCCGGGCCGGCGCCCACGACGATGACGTCCCGGATCCGGTCATCGTCGATCTGCTGATTCATCCCCAAGCACGCAGCCACCTCTTCGTTGCTGGGATTCTTGAGCACCACTTCGCCCCGGCACAGCACTACGGGAATGTCCTCGGCATTGATATGAAAGCGCTGCAGCAGCGTCTGTACGACTTGATCCGAGTTCACGTCGAGGTTGACGTACGGAAACGAATTTCGAGTCAGGAATTGCTGCAGCCGCAGTGTGCCCGCCGAATGACTCGAACCCAGCAAGATGACGTCGCCCGTCTGGGATTGGATCAGGCCGACGCGCCTCAAGATGAACGCGCGCATGAAGAGTTCGCTGAGCTCGGCGTCGGTCTGAATGACCCTGCGCAGACGATCCTCCGGGACCACCAGGACCTCGCCCGCATCGCGGACGCGCGCCCGTACCAAGCTGCCGATACCTTGAAGAGCGCTCATTTCTCCCGTGAAGCTGCCCGCGGTGTGCACGACGACCAGCACTTCACCGCTCATGCCGGGTTGGACTACTTCGATGCTGCCCGATAGAACCACGAGCATCGGGCGATGGCGATCGCCGGGCTCCGCCAATATCTCGCCTTGGGTCATTCGGCGGCGCGAGCCGAGCGCATCCAACCGCGAGATTTGCGCGGCGGTCAACTGCGGAAACATTTGCGCCTTGCGGCCGATGAAGGGAGGTTTATCCGCGATGCCTTGCGCGTCGATCTCGGTGCTCATGTCGGGAAAACCTCGATCTCGTCGACGAAGCACCAACTCCAATCTTCTCCGGGTTCGAAAGACGAAATGATCGCGTGATGGGCTTTGAGGAAATGCTTGCGTGCATGACGGTTCTTCGAATCGTCGCAGCAACCCACGTGTCCGCAAGTCCTGCACAAGCGAAGATGCACCCAGCTGTCGCCCATGGCGAGGCATTCCTGACATCCGTCGCCGCTCGGAGTCACGGCCCTTACCGTATCGAGGTGGGTACACTGCTGTCGGGTTCTAACCATGGTGGTCCCTCCTTCGAGATGCGATTCGCACTCCGTCTGCCGGCGCGATGGTGTCAGCCCGTAGGTTCACTTGCCGCTTGCTCCTGAACCGTATTGATCGCGTCCGGCATGGCTTCCAGCCGCGCATCCGGTATGGGCTCGCCGCTCATATCGGAGTATCCATAGGTACCTTCATCGATCTTTTGCAGCGCTCGCTCGACGCGCGCCAATCGGTCGACATCTTGGTTGACCAAATTTCCGTCCGTCTCCAGCATCGCAAGTTTCTGCGCGTCGTCCTCATACTCGCGCGCCTGTGAAGCGGACTGATCGTTGATGTCGGCCTCTTCGGCCTCGCCGGTGTTCGCGGTTTTTTGCAGTTGGCCGCGCAGCTCCAGCAGCTGCCGCCGCTTGCTCTCGAGAAAGACCGGATCGAATCTCGGGGTCTTGCGATGCATGATTTGCCTCCACCCTGTGTCCATGTATCATTGTCGGCTAACGTCGTATCTCGACACCCACTCTTGCTCGCGCCCGCCGCCGGGCGTGTATCGCCGTTCAAGAGGTCGTGCCGCTGGCGCGAACTTCGCAGTCGAACGGCGTCCTAAGCCACCTGAGCCGCACCGAGGTCCTGAATTGCGAAGCTACCCAATCATTTTAGCAATAATTCTGGCCGCAACGACCCAGGCCGCCCCCGCCCCCTTCGACCTCGCCGGTCCGACCCTTGACGTCAAAATCACCCGGGGCATGCAGACGCTGCCGGCTTCTCAAGTTCCAAATCTGGCTGCCGGCGACCGGATTTGGATCAAGGCGGACCTTCCGGCCACTCAATCCGCGCATTACTTGCTGGTGACCGCATTTTTGAGCGGCTCAACCAATCCCCCACCGGAAAGTTGGTTCTTTCCCTGCAAGACCTGGACCGGCAAATGCGGACACGACGGATTGACGGTCACCGTGCCGGACGGCGCGCAGCAGGTCCTGGTCTTTCTGGCGCCCGAAACGGGCGGTGATTTCAGAACGCTGGTGAGTGCGGTGCGGGGGCGTCCCGGTGCATTCGTGCGCACCTCGCAGGACCTCAACCAGGCGGCGCTGGACCGTTCTCGCCTGGAGAGGTATCTCGCGGCGATCCATGCCCTCAACGACGCCGATCCCGCCAAGCTAACCGAGGCCGCTCCGCTGCTGGCCCGGAGCCTGGCGATCAAGGTTGACGAGAAATGTCTCGACAGGATTCCCGAGCTGCAAGCGCCATGCCTGACGCAGGGCCAGGAGTCGCTCATTTTGAATGACGGGCATAGCACGTCCATCGTCGAGGCGCTGACGTCGGGTCCGGGCAGCGATCTGGCCTTGGAGGCGAGCTTCACGCCGCAATTGAGCTATGGCTACTACAGCCCCTACATCGCATCGGTCCTCGACATTGCTCGCATCTTCGATTCCTTCCGTACCGCGCAATACCAATATATTCCGGCGTTGGCTTCGCAACGCGGCGACAAGCTCGCGCTGACGCTGAATGCGGCGCCTTCCTTTCATAGCCCTCAATCGGTGCTGGTTGTGGCGCTGCCGGCGGTGGAAACGCCCCAGTTGCCCCCCTTGCACGCGGTAAATCCCAAAGAAATCTACTGCGCCGGCAGAACCGCACTGGTGTTGCCCGTCGACGGCGCACCGTTGGTATTTTCGACCCGTTACGCGCATGACGTGACGCTGAGTCTGATCGGCAAGGACGGCACGAGCATCGAACTACCCGCCAGCGCCGATGCGGCTCAGGGGGGCTATCTCGTCGACACGTCCGCGCTGCATTCCGCGGGTCTGGGGGACAGCGTGCATGCGACCCTGCAGGGATACTGGGGGTTTGAGCGTTACCACGGTCCGGGCTTCGAGTTGATGAACGCGCACGGAAAGGCCTGGGAACTCGCCGCCGGCGACGAAGACGCGCTCGTGGTCGGCCGCCAGGACACCGTTCACCTGCGCGCCGACAGTGTGGGTTGCGTCGACGGCATCATGCTGAAAGATCCTGCCGGTAAGGAGCTCAAGGTTGACTGGAAGACGGTCAAGCCCAATGAACTCGAGGTGAAGTTGCCCCTTCAGGAAGCAAAACCCGGCGCCATGACTCTGTTGGTCACCCAGTACGGCGTCAGCCAGCCGCAGCCGATCTCGATTCAAACCTTTGCCGAGGCCGGTCATTTCGACAGCTTCTCCCTGCATGCCGGCGATGCGCAGGGGGTGCTAAAAGGCAGCCGCCTCGATGAGGTCGCGAGCCTTGCGATCAGAAACGTGTCCTTCGTGGCGGGCGAACTGTCGACCCGCAACGGCGGCGATGAACTCCCGATGGCCGCCCAAGACATACAGGCCGCGGCCGGCCTCAAACAAGAACGCGGCATCGCCGCCAAAATCACGCTGAAAGACGGACGGGTGGTGCCGCTGATCGCCTCCGTGGACGCGCCGCGCCCCCGAGCGACACTGATTGGAAAGAACGTGCAGCCGTCGCTCTCCAGCAGGGACAGCAATATCCAATTGATCGACCAAGGTGAGCTGCCGCAGGACGCGACTCTCACCTTCGCCGTACGCACCCAGTGGCCGGCGGCATTTGCACGCGACGAGAACATAGAAGTCGCTACGGGAGACGAGTCTTCCGCGACCGTGTTGAGCTTCATCAATGGGGGCATGACGCTCGAGAACGCCCAGGTCGCCGTGGCCACGATCAATCCCGCGAAGGCATTCGGCAACTCCGCCTTCGGAATTCTGCAATTTAGGGTGGTCGCCAAGGGAATCGCCGGAGATTGGCAACCCTTGGGCAATCTGGTGCGCCTGCCGGTGCTGAAAGACCTGGTATGTCCGTCAACGCCGGAGATGGCGTGCAAACTGTCCGGTGCCAATCTGTTCTTGGTGGACTCGGTCTCCAACGATCCGGGATTCGCCCATCCGGTCCCGGTTCCCGACGGATTTTTGGGATCTGCCCTGCCGGTTCCGCATCCGACCGCGGGCCCGCTGTACGTGAAGTTGCGCGACAACCCCTCGGTGATCAACTCGACTACATTGGCGATGCAGCAGCTGCCGGCGTCACCCGGCGAGCTGGAACGGACGGGGACCCGCCAGCCGGCGGTCTCCACGCCCCCGCCCACGGAGAATGCCGCCAAGCCGCCGCGTTCAAACGAAGCCGATCCAGCGGCCCAGCAACACCACCCCGACCCATAGCCCCAGCGAAATTCCGCCGCAGAGCTTGGCGGCCCACGGGGTGGGCGAGAGGCGCCCCCAACTGTCGACCGATCGATGGATAGTGGCGTGGAAGGCCATCATGTTGATGCCCGCCAGGGTCAGCAGGAGCATTTTCGCGCGAAACGGGACGGTGCCCCAATAATGGGTCGCATTGGACGAAAACATGAGAGCGCCGCTGCACACCGCCACGGCGAAGGCCGTCCACGTCCACGGCAGTGTTTCGGCGATCAATTCGCCGACGGGCCGTTCCCGCAGGTTGAGGTCCAGCAGACGCAGATCCACCATGGTGATCGAACCCACCACCAGGGCGATGCCGAGCACATGAACGCTTTCGATGCCGGGAAACAGCCAAGAGGATTCGCTGATGGCAATCGCGGGCGCCGTGGATTCGAGCCAATGCAGGAAGCGCTCGAACACGGCCTAGCTTGTGTAGGCGATCAATCGCCCGGCGACCGCGATACCCACCCACAAGACGAGCGATAACAGCCCGGTGATTTTCGCGACGGCGGCGTGCGCCGGCGCCAAATCGGCGGCGCCGCCCGCCAGATCGCGCTTCAACACGGATTGAAAGCCGAGGGTCGCGGCGATCGCCGTCGCCAGCATGCACATTTTCAACTGAAACACGACGTTGCCGAGCGAGCGTTTGGGTTCGCCGATGATGAGAATGCAGCCGCTGGCGGCCAGCACGATGAGAGCGCCCCAAAGCCACGGCATGAAACGCCGCGACAGCGATGCGATGCTGTTGCGCTTGCCTGCAAGTCCGAGCAGCCGCGCATCGAACATCGCCATCGATGCCAGAACCACCGAGATCGCAAGAATATGCACGGCCTGGACCGTCGGAATGATCCAGAACACCTCTTGAATCCGCAGACTGATGGGGGTGGCACCGAGCCATTGGATGAAGTCGTCAAGCATCGAGGGTACTCACGCAATCCGATCCCCGATCATAGCCAATATCGTTAAAAGATACCCAGTGCGATCCCGGAAGCCAATGTCGCACCGAGCTCCTCGCAGGGCTTCAGGTCCTGCTCGGCGATGCGCTTCGTCCGCAAGATCGCTTCCGGGGTCTGCGCATGAGTGCAGACGATGATGGGCGCGGCAATGAGCCGCAGACGCCAGCCGGTGGCGATCCGTTCGACCTGTTGCGCAGCGTTCCGTCCGTCGCTGCCGGCGCAGATCAGGGTGGCATAGGGCTTGCCGTTGAGCCGATCGAGCACGGCATAGTAGGTGCGATCGAAGAAATCCTTCATCTTGCCGGACATCGCCGCCAGATTTTCCGGGGTCGCAAAAATGTAGCCGGCGGCGTCCAGCACATCGCTCGGTCCTGCATCCTCGGCGCGCAGCAGCGACACCTGCAATGCCGGCTCGCTGCGGGCGCCGGCGGCGGCGGCCTCTGCCATTTGCAACGTCCCTCCCGTCATGGAGTGATACACGATCAGCAGCGTCTTCATTCGTCAAATTATCGCAGAAACCCGGGTACCCGAGCCCGCGGGCGTGAGCTATGTCCTACAGAGGGCGACGATGCCTTCCGACTGCGTCGGCGGGGCGGCTCCCGGACACTGCGCTCATCTGCTTAGGATGCTGCAGTCACAGGAGGTACGATCATGCTTCACTATGCCGTCGTCTTCTTCATCATTGCGTTGATTGCCGCGTTGTTTGGCTTCGGTGGAATCGCGGCCGGCGCAGCCGGTATCGCGAAGATACTATTCGTGGTCTTTTTGATCGGCGCACTGATCAGTTTCTTGATGAGCATCGGGCGCCGCGTCTAGGGCGGCGAATTCATTCAAACGAGGAGCACAAATGGAATCCGTATCAGCGGCCGCCCACAAGGCGGGCGAGTTCGCGAATGGTCAACTCAATAGTTTTCTGAGCAGCGTCGAGGATTTGACCAACGCCTTGAAGGATATCGAATCGCCCGAAATCGCCAGAGTGCGCGCCAAGGTCAAGCTTGCGCTCGTGGCCGCCAAGAGCGCGGTATCCGATACGGCGTCTCAAATCCGCAGTCAGGCCGAGCAGGTGGGCCGCCGCACCGATACTTTCGTGCGCGACAATCCCTGGCAGGTGATCGGAGTCGCGGCGGTCGTGGGTCTTGCCGTGGGAATTCTGGCATCACGGCGTCCCTGACCCTGAGAGCTGCCCACGCCCGCCGCCCTTGAGCTACGCCCGCCGCCATTGAGCTAGGTCGGCTATTTTTGGGCTAGGCAGCCGCCCCTCGAGCTAGGTCAGCCGCCCTTGAGCTAGGTCAGCCGCCCTTGAGCTACGCCCGCCGCCATTGAGTGGCGCCGCCCGGCTTGTCTTCGAGCAGGATTCCGGCGGCGCTCAACTGAGCGCGAATGCGGTCCGATTCGGCGAAATTCTTCGCGGCGCGCGCGGCCCGTCGGGCCGCAAGCAGCGCCTCGACGTCGGCATCGGACATCAATTTGTCGCCCACGCTGCGCTTCAGATAAGTGTCCGGATCCTGCTGCAGCACGCCGAGCACCGCGCCCATGGCGCGCAGCGTCGCCGCCGCGTCGGCCGATTTCGCCGAATCGCGCGCGGCTTTCGCCTGATTGAGCTCCCGCGCCACGCCTTGCATGGCCGCCAGCGCCTCGGGAGTATTGAAATCGTCGTCCATGGCGCTGCGAAATCTCGCGAGCCAATCCGCATCGGCGGCTCCGTGTTGGTCCGCATCCTTGAGGGCGCGGTAAAGCCCCAACAGGGTCTCGTCCGCCTGCGCGAGCTGCACCGACGAATAGTTGATGGGCCCCCGGTAGTGACTGCTCAATAGAAAGAATCGCAGCACCTCCGGATTGCGCAAAGTCTTCAATACCTCTCGCACGGTAAAAAAATTGCCCAACGATTTCGACATTTTCTCGTCGTTCACGCGCACGAACCCGTTGTGCATCCACACGTGGACGAACGGCGTATCGCAGGCCGCACAGGACTGCGCGATCTCGTTCTCGTGGTGCGGAAACTTCAAATCCTCGCCGCCGCCATGCAAATCGAAATAGCTGCCGAGCAGGCTCGTCGACATGGCGGAGCATTCGATGTGCCACCCGGGACGGCCGGCCCCCCAAGGCGAAACCCATGAAGGCTCGCCCGGCTTCGCATGCTTCCAGAGCACGAAATCCAAGGGATCGAGCTTGGCGTCATCCACCTGTACGCGCGCGCCGGCGCGCAAGTCGTCGATCCGCTTCCCCGAGAGCCGGCCGTACCCCGGGAACTTGCGCACCGAGTACATGACGTCGCCGTTGCCGGCGACGTAGGCGTATCCCTTGTCGATCAAAGTCTGCGTCATGGCGATGATCGGGCCGATGTACTCCGAGGCTCGGGGCTCGAGGTCGGGCGCCTGAAGCCCGAGCGTTGCGCAATCCTCATGCATGGCCGCGGTGAAACGCTGCGCCAAATCGGCCCAATTTTCTCCGTTGGCGGCGGCGCGCTCGATGATCTTGTCGTCGATGTCGGTGATATTGCGCACGTAGGTGACGGCGTAGCCCAGCGACCGCAAGTAGCGCTGGATGAGATCGAAGACCGTCAGCATGCGCGCATGCCCGACGTGAATGTAGTCGTAGTTCGTCATGCCGCACACGTACATGCGCACTTCGTTGGGGCGCAGAGGCTTGAATTCCTCTTTCTCGCCGGTGAGCGAATTATGAATGTTGAGCATGGGACTCGAGGCGGCGGCGCGCCGTCTCCGGCGACATGAGCTTGAGCAGGGCAGCAAGTTCGGGGCCGTGCGCCTGGCCGGTCAGGGCGACTCTGAGCGGCATGTAGAGATCCGCGCCCTTGCGCCCGGTGCGCTCTTTGACGATCTTGGTCAGCTGTTTGAGGTCCGACGGCGACTGGTCGAAGGCCTCGACGGCGGCCGTGAAGAATTCAGGTCCTGCGACTGCAATGACCTGCTGTTCGTCCTGCCCCAATGGAGGCAGGTCGCCGCGCACCACCGCGCGCCATGGCGCGGCATCGGCGGGCAACACCACGTTGTGACGCACCAGCTCGACGAAATCGACGGGGTCGCCGGATCCCAACCAGGCCCCGATTTGCGCATCCGACATCCGTTCGACCGTCTCCTTTTGCCAATGCACCAATTGCGACTCGTCGAAACGCGCCGGGGCGCGCCCAAGATGCTCCGGACGGAAATGAGCGGGCATATCGCTCACCGGCAGCCAACCCTCGACGTCGCTCGTGTGCCCCAGTCGGAACAAATGATTGAGGATGGCCTCCGGAAGGAACCCGCGTTCGCGAAACTCCTGCGCGCTGGTGCTCCCGTGCCGCTTCGACAGAGGCGCACCATCCGCCCCCACCAGCAGTCCCACATGGCCATAGCCGGGTCGGCGCAGACCCAACGCATCCAGCAGCAACAGCTGGCGCGGCGTATTGGTGAGATGATCGTCGCCGCGCAACACCTGCGTGACTCCCATGACCGAGTCATCGACTGCGTTGCAAAAGAAGAACGCCGACGTGCCGTCGTCGCGCCGGATGATGAAGTCGCCGATATCGCCCGACGCGTATCGTTGCGGCCCGTGCACCGCATCGATGAACTCGACGACCTGATCGTCCGGCACCGCAAAGCGCAGCGCGGCCCGAAGACCCTTTGACTCTCGCTCGCCGCGCTGCGCCGCCGTCAGATGCCGGCAGGTTCCGGCGTAGCGCGGCGGCTTGCCCGCCATGCGCTGCAGCTTGCGCGACAGCTCCAGTTCCTCGGCCGTGCAGTAGCACGGATACGCCTGGCCGTTCAGCTCCAATTGCGCGAACAGCTTTCCATAGAATTCGCCGCGCTCCGCCTGCGAGTAGGGAGCCGACGGGCCGCCGATATCCGGCCCCTCGTCCCAGTCCAAGCCGAGCCACTGCATGTCCGCCATCAACCCGTGACGGAAGCTCAGCCGGCTGCGCTCGGCATCGGTGTCCTCGATGCGCAGAATGAACCGGCCGCCGGTTTTGCGGGCCCATAGGTGGCTGAAAAAAGCCGTCCGCGCATTTCCCAGATGCAAGGAACCGGTGGGACTGGGCGCAAAACGTGTGATGACGGGCGACGAGCCCAAGATTGCGGACATATCTCAAGATTGTACCTATTCGAGTAGAATCTCGGGGCATGAAACAGCTACTACTCGCCCTCGGATTGATGTCAAGCCTGTGTCCCACCCTGAATTTCGCGGCCGAAGCTCCGCCCGCTGCGGCGGCCACGCCCGGCGCGAGCCCCGCGGACGGCACTCCCGCCGTACCGGCAACGCCTCCCGCAGCGGCTGCGCCCGCTCCCCCCACCGCAGCCGCTCCGCCCGCCGCGCCGGCTACCTCGGCCGCAGCCGCCAAGGCCCAGTCAAAGACGACCGCCCCCGGTGCGTCCGCGACGCCGGCCGCCGCGCCGCAGGTTCTGGTGGTCACTTCGTTGGGGAACTTCACGCTCGAACTGAACGCCGAACGGGCACCTCTCACGGTCGCGCATTTTCTGAAGTACGTCGACCAAGGACAGTATACCGGCACGATATTTCATCGAGTCATTGCGAACTTCGTCATTCAAGGCGGCGGCTTCGACAGCAATTACAAAATCAAACCCGCCCCGGCCAAGGTGGTCAATGAGTCGGGCAACGGCTTGACCAATCAGCGCGGCACCGTGGGCATGGCGCGCAGCCAGGATCCGCACGGCAGCGATTGCCAATTTTACGTGAACCTGTATGACAACGAAGCCCTCGACCCCAACAAGACACGCTGGGGCTACGCCGTCTTCGCCAAGGTCGTGCAAGGCATGGACGTGGTCGATCATATCGGCAATGTCGCGACCGGTGCGCGCGGGCCATTCAAAGAAGATGCACCGCTGAAGCCGGTGGTGATCGAGCGGATCGAGCGCGTGGCCAGCCCGTAAGCTGGCCATCCCTCAGCCGTGACCGTTCTCTAGCGCCCGCCCGCTCCCAGCCGCCGCCCGTCTTCACTGTGGCTGCACTCTTCATTTCGGATTTGCACATCGACGCGAGCCGCCCGGCGATCACCGAGCAATTTTTGGGATTTCTCGCGGCCGAAGCCAAGGACGCGGACGCCTTGTACATTCTGGGCGACTTGTTCGAATCCTGGGTCGGCGACGATGCCGCTGACGCGGCGCAGACCGCGGTCATCGAGGGACTTCGCTCGCTCACTTCGCAGGGCGTCCCGTGTTTTGTCATGCACGGCAATCGTGATTTCCTGCTGTCGGAGCATTTTTGCCGCATGAGCGGCGCCGAACTTCTGCCTGATCCCCTGATAGTGACTTTGTACGGCGAGCCGGTGCTGGTCATGCACGGCGACGCGCTCTGTTCCGATGACCGCGCCTACCAGAGGCTGCGCGCCACGGTGCGGGAGTCGGCTTGGCAACGGCAATTTCTCGCGCTCTCCATTGCGTCCCGTCGCGCCCTGGCGGGCGCCGCCAGGGTCGGCAGCCAAGCGCACACCGCCGCCGTGGAGTACGCCATCACCGATGTCAACGCCGACAGTGTCGCGACGGCTCTGCGCCGCGCCGGAACGGCAACGCTGCTCCACGGCCACACGCATCGGCCCGCCATCCACGCCTTGGAGGTCGACGGCCGCCCCTGCACGCGCATCGTCCTCGGTGATTGGTATGACCAGGGCAGCTTGCTGCGCTGGGACCACAACGGACCCGCGCTCGAGTCTCTGCCGCGTCTGTAGCACAGGGATCGTGACCGGTTTGAGCAGCTAGCAATCGCCTGGTGGGTGTGAGCCCGCTGCCAGGCAACGAGGAGCACAGTTGCCTGGCAGCGGGCTCACACTCACCAGGCGTTACTCGAGTCGCTCCACATTCGGTACTCGTCGCCGCGCGCGAGTGTTCATCGGTACCGCGTGGCGGGTTTACGGGGATGGGGAGCCTGAAGGCAACTGTGCTCTTTCGTTGCCTTCAGGCTTCCCATTCCCGTAGACCCGTCCGAGCCCCGCTCAATCGACCTCCGCCGCGGGTGGTCCGGAATGAAAGCGGAACACCGCGTCGGGAGCCGTGATCAGTTCCGCTTCGAGCGCGGCGAATTCGTCGATTCGCACCTGCAATGCGACCCCTGCCCGCTTGGCGGCGCGCGCCGCCAGATCCAAATAGACCTTGTGGTGGCGTGCCTCGGCATTGTGCAGACCCTGGAACAAGTCGCTCAAGGGAGCGCCGATGGCGGGCGCCAGTGCGGCGAACCGCTCGCAGGACCGCGCTTCGATGAAGGCGCCGCAAATCATCAAATCGACTTCGCGATGCGGTTCGGCCTTGGCGACTAAGCGGCGCAACCGCTCGGCGTAGCGGCCTGGAGCCAAGCGCTGCGGTGTCACGCGGAGGCTGCGGATGAGCTTGGCGACCTGTTCGTAGTGACGCAGCTCCTCGCGGGCGAGACGCGACATTTTGCCGGTCAGCTCGAGGTCTTCCGCGTAGGCGAACATCAGCGCCAGCGCGGTCGACGCGGCCTTCTTTTCGCAATTTGCGTGATCGATCAGCAGCACGTCGGGCATCTCGCAGGCCTGCGCGATCCAGCCGGCGGGCGTCGGGACCCGCAGCAGAGGATGGGTGAAAGCCGCCGCCGCTCGGCTCACGCTGGAATTTTGAAGGCCGAGATCGCCTCGAGCAGCACGCCGGCCGACTGATAGCGGTCGGCCGGCGACTTGGCCAGCAAGCGCCGGAGCATCTCCTGATAGTCGGCGAACTGCGGCGGGACCTCGGGCATTTCCGCCCGCTTGTGTTTGTAAATCACTTCCATGGCCGTGGCGCCGGTGTAGGGTTTGTGGCCGATCAACATTTCGTAGAACATGACGCCTAAGCTGTACAAATCGCTGCGCGCGTCGATTTCTTCGGCGTGCCCTTGTTCCGGGCTCATATAGTAGGGCGTGCCGAAGATTTCCCGCGTACCGGTCAGCGAGACTTCCATCTCGTTTGCCTTGGCCAATCCAAAATCGATCAAGCACAGCGAGCCGTCGGCGCGCAGCATCACATTGGCAGGCTTGAGATCCCGATGCAGCACTCCCACGGAATGAATGGCCTCCAACGCGCTGGCAATTTGCTCCAGATATTTGAGGGCAGTGACTGGCGACAGCGGCAATTTCATGCGCTGGCGCAGATCGCCGGCGGGAAAATGTTCCATGGCGATGTAGGCATGATCGTCGGCGACGCCGAGATCGTAAATTCGCACGATGTTGTGATGCTTGATTCCCGCAATGATTTCATATTCCTGCAAGAAACGGTCGAAGCTCACGATGCGCTCGGAGACGTCCGGCACTTGATTGAACACCTTGAGCACCACCACCGTGCCGGCACGCTCGCTCTCGGCCAGATAGATCGTGCACATGCCGCCGCTGCCGACTTGCCGAATGCAGCGATGGCCGCGGATCATCACGGATCCGAAGCGATAGCGTTGCTCGAAATCCGGATGCGCGCGCAGCGTGGAGAGCGCCTGCCGGTGCTCGCGCGACGCGCTCATGACCGCCCTGATCAGCCGATCACGGTCGATCTTGCGGCCGTAGAGCCGGTGCAAGCCGGAGATGGGAGCGGGCTCGGGGTTGGGTGCGTCCTGCAGCAGGATCAGGACGAGGGGCGCGAACTCGGGTTTGGCCAACAATCCGGCAGCCAGAGTTTCCGCGGCGGCGGCCGGCGGCACCCCAACGATGATGACCGCGTCGAACCCGACGGCGGCGAACTGCGCCTCGAGAGGGTTGTCCTCCCCCAGGCGATGTTCGACGAGATTCGCGTCCGGCCACTCGATCTCAACATGCTTTCTGACCAGCAGTTGGTGGTCGGCGTGCGCCGCGATCACCATTAGACGCATGGGACGCTGCAAGGGATCAGCGCCGGCTATCGAACCGATTTGAGTCCGCGGCCGGCGCCATCGCGACGCTGCTGTTTGGCTTCGTCGGATCGCTCTCCCTGCAAGCGCTTGAGGTACTCCGGCGTCACATCGCCCGTGACGTATTCGCCCGAGAAGCACGAGGTGTCGAAATCCTCGATCTTCGCATTGTCGTGCCGGACCGCATGCTCCAGATCTTCCAGATCCTGATAGATCAGCCAATCGGCTCCGATGATGTCGCGAACTTCGTCGTCGGTGTGGCCCGCCGCCACCAGCTCGGATGCATCCGGCATGTCGATGCCGTAGACGTTGGGATAGCGAACCGGCGGCGCCGCGGATGCGAAATACACTTTCTTGGCGCCCGCTTCACGGGCCATATCGATGATCTGCGCGGACGTGGTGCCCCGCACGATCGAATCATCGACGAGCAGTACGTTCTTCCCGCGGAACTCCAGATCAATGGCGTTCAACTTGCTGCGCACCGACTTCGAACGCTGCTCCTGGCCCGGCATGATGAAGGTGCGGCCGATGTAGCGGTTCTTGATGAAGCCTTCGCGATACTTGATCCCGAGGAGCTGCGCGACCTGGACGGCGCTGGTGCGGCTGGTGTCGGGAATCGGAATGACCACGTCGATGTCATGGTCGGGGCGTTCACGCTTGATTTTGTCGGCCAGGCGCTCACCCATGCGCAATCGCGCCTTGTACACCGAAATATTGTCGATGATCGAGTCCGGCCGCGCAAAATACACGTATTCAAAAATACACGGTGTATGTCGCGCCATCGCCACGCATTGCTGCGCGTAGAAGCGGCCCTGCTCGTCGATGAACACCGCTTCGCCGGGGGCCACGTCGCGCACCATGTCGAAGCCCAGCATATCGAGAGCCACGCTCTCGGACGCCAGCATCCATTCGGCGCCCTTCTTGGTGTCGCGCTTGCCGATCACCAGCGGACGGATCCCGTTTGGATCGCGAAAACCCAAGATGCCGTGGCCGATCACCATCGCCACCGCTGCATAGCCCCCGCGGCAGCGGCGATACACGGCATTGGCCGCGGCGAAGACGTCCGCCGGCGTGACGCGGGGCGTACCGACTCGCTGCAGCTCGGACGCCAACACATTGAGCAGCACCTCGGAATCGGAGCCGGTATTGAGATGACGGCGGTCTTCGCGCACCAGCACTTCGGTGAGTTCGCGCGAGTTCGTCAGGTTGCCGTTGTGGCCGAGGCAAATGCCGTACGGCGAGTTCACGTAGAAGGGCTGCGCGTCATTCGCGCTGTCTGCCCCCGCGGTGGGATAGCGGACGTGCCCTATCCCGACATTGCCCTTGAGCTTGAGCATGTGCTTCTGCTGGAACACGTCGCGCACCAGGCCCGAATCCTTGCGCATGAAGAGTTCGCCGTTCTCAGAGGTCATGATGCCTGCGGCATCCTGGCCGCGGTGCTGCAGGACCGTCAGCGCGTCATAGATTCGTTGATTGACCGCACTCACACCCACCATTCCGATGATTCCGCACATCAAGGACCTCCGCCCTTCTAGGGTCTGACTTTGACTCCGGTCAGGCGCTCGAGCTTGGCCCAAGGTTCGCCTTTCTCGCCGACCATGGCACGCAGCCAATCGCCGACTGTTTCACCGTAAGGAACCAGCTTCGACCGATTCCACCACTCTTCGTGATTCAAGTGCAGCAGCTCGCCGCCGATGACCATCAGCCCCACGAGCACCCCGCCGCGTACGATGCCGAACAGCAGCCCGATGACTCGGTCCATCACCCCGAGCCCGAGGCTGCGTGTGAAGTAGCTCATCAACATGCCGACGACCCAGCCGATCAAGAGGACCAGCACCAGAATGACCAAGCGTCCTACCCATGGCGCCACATGGGGATCGGCGAGCAGGCCGCCCAGGTGAGGTTCGACCACCGGGCCAAATTTCCAAGCCGCCCAAATGGCCACGACCCAAAAGACCAGGGACACCGCTTCACGCACGAATCCGCGCAGAAACCCGATGATGGTTGAACCCAACAGAACCAGAAGAATCAAGACATCGGCTGCGGTCATGTTTTCAGGCGGTTATTTCCAGGCGCTTCGCGCCGAGTTCAACGGGGTCGAAGCGACCCCGTCCGATAGATTATGTATGAGTCCCATCATTCTACCGGAGCGGCGTCGGCGCCGTCGTGAAACGCGCGTCACAAACGTCAAATCAAGGTGCCGGAGGCACCAAACTCGCGGTTTGTCCCCCGGACTTGAGCTTCGCGATCGCTTGAGTAGCTGCGCCGCGATCCGCCATGGGGCCAATGCGCACTCGATACCGCAAAGAGCGACCCGAACCGCCCTGCGCCACGTAAACGGGAAAGCCCCGCGACTTCAATTGGTGCACCAATTTATCGGCGTTGGCACGGCTCGCAAAGCTGCCCAGCTGCACGGCCCAGGTCCGTCCCGCCGCGGGCTTCGCCGCTGGGACCGACATGGGGGCCGGCACGGTTGTTTCAAGCGAATCGGTCGATGGGGTTCTGGGCGGCGGGGCGGCCGAGGGGGCACCATTGCCGGTGCTCGAGCCGGTACCCTCCGTCGCGCTCGCCGCGTCCGCGCTGCGCGGCTGTGGCTGCTCCGCACTCGACGCGGGAGCCTCGGCGGCCGGCTCCGGCGTCGGCGCCTTGCTGGTGGCGAGATCCACGGTGACATTGCGAACCGGCTCGGGCGCGCTCACGGGCAGCCCCGCACCGGCGCGGGCCGGCGTGGGAGCCGGGGGCCCGGATAACAGTTCCGGAACGATCAAAACGACGAGCACCACCAGGATCGATGCGCCGACCAGGCGTTCTTTGACGCGACGATCCATAGAGTCAGCCTTGAACGATAGTGCCTCGGGGCGTCGCAGTATATTCGGAGAGCGTGGCCGGTGGCAGCAAGTCGCGCGCCTCGAGCCAATCCATCGCGGGCCCGACCACGTGGAAGGAACCGAACACGACGATTCGATCCTGAGGCTGGGCACGAGCCAACGCCGCCGCGCATCCCGCGGAGGCGCTGTCCGCCGCTTCGACCGGCGCCGCGACCGCCTGCTTCACCGTCTGCGCCAACGAAGAGCCGCTGCGGCTCCGATCTCCGTCGGTGGTGACGCACCACCAGGCATGGACGCAATCCTTCAATTCCGCCACAACGCCCGCCGCGTCCTTGTCGGCCAAGATTCCGCACACCGCCAGAGTCTGCCCGTCGCTCGGCAGGTCGCGCAGATTCCGCGCCAGCACGCGCGCCGCGGCCGGATTGTGCGCGACGTCCAATATCCAAGTGGGCGCGAGAGGCCGGGAGGGAGCGATCACCTGGAAGCGCGCAGCCAGCCGCACCTGCCTCAGCCCCTGCGCCACCGCAGCGCCGGGGATGGGCAGGCGCGCGTCGATCTCTTCAAGGGCGGCGATGGCCGTCGCCGCATTCGCATATTGCATGTCGCCGAGGAGCGCGGGGGCCGGCAATTGAGGCAAATTCCAACGGCTGCCGCGGTAGTGCCAGGCGGCGCCTTCCCGGGTGTAGCTGTACTCGTTCCCTAAGCGCTTGAGCGGCGCGCCGATCGCCCGCGCCCGCTCCTCGACGATGCCGGGCATTTCGCGGCTACCGAGCACGGCTGCGCGGCCTTGCCGGAAAATACCGGCCTTCTCGCCCGCGATGGCCTCGATCGTTGCGCCCAGATATTCTTGATGGTCGAACCCGATGCTCACGATCACGGTCACGTCCGGGTCAACCACGTTGACGGCATCCAAGCGGCCTCCCATGCCGATTTCGAGCACCCAGGCGTCGAGCCGCGCCGCGTCGAACAGCAGCAACGCCGCGACAGTGTTGAACTCGAAAAATGTCAGCCCCACTTCGCCGCGCGCGGCCTCGATGCGTTCGAAGACCGACACCAATTCGGCTGCGCTGACCAACCGATCATGGATCTGGATCCGTTCGCGATAGTCGCGGAGGTGCGGCGAGGTGAACGTGCCGACACGATAGCCGGCCGCCGCCAAGATCGCCGTGCAATAGCCGCTCACCGAACCTTTGCCATTGGTGCCGGCTATTGTGACCACCGGCACCTTGGGCTGCCGCCAGTTCAACCGCTCGAGGACCAGCCGCAGCCGATCGAGGCTAAGATCGATGGATTGCGGGTGTACCTGCGTTTGGTAGGCCAGCCACTGCTCGAGACTCGACACGGCGGATCTTTATGCTGCGGCGGCGGGTTCTTTGCCGGTCAGCAGGCGCAGCATGGCGCCGATACGATCGCGCAGCTCGCGCCGATCGACGATCATATCGAGTGCGCCGTGCTCGAGCAGAAACTCGCTGCGCTGGAACCCCTCGGGCAGCGTCTCGCGCACCGTCTGTTGAATCACGCGGGGACCGGCGAAACCGATCAACGCCTTCGGTTCACCGATGTTGATGTCCCCCAACATCGCAAGACTCGCGGACACGCCGCCCGTGGTCGGATCGGTCATGACGGAAATGAAGGGCAGCCGCGCCTCCGACAAGCGTTTGAGCGCGGCGCTGGTCTTCGCCATCTGCAGCAGCGAATACAGCGCCTCCTGCATGCGCGCGCCGCCGCTCGCCGCGAAACATACCAGCGGCATGCGGTGTTCGAGACAGTGCTCGACCGCACGCACGAATTTTTCGCCTACGACGGATCCCATCGAACCGCCCAAAAAACGGAACTCGAACGCGCAGGCGACGACATCCAGCCCGGCCAATTTTCCCGCCATGACGATCAACGCGTCGCGTTCGCCGGTCTGCTTCTGCGCTTGAGTGAGCCGATCCTTGTAGCGCTTCGAATCCTTGAATTTGAGCGGATCCTCCGGCTCGACCTTGGCGGCGAGTTCGGTGGTCGATCCCGTGTCGAGAAATTTCGCGAGCCGTTCGCGGCCGTTGATCCGCATATGGTGGCTGCACTTCGGGCATACGTGCAGATTGCGTTCGATCTCCGCGCGGTACAGGACGGCGTCGCACGCGGGGCATTTGGTCCACAAGCCTTCCGGCACCGAGCGTGTGCGGCGCTCGGTTTTGATACGCGATGGGACAATTCGCTCGAACCAGGACATGCGCTAGTTTAGCCCAATCAGCCCCCTTGCGGCAGCAAAAGCCCGTGGTCCGGCGCCGGAATGCCGAAAACCTGCGGGTACTCGACCTTCCACAGGTAGAGGCCTGCGGCCGGGGCGGTCGCGCCGGCGAAGCGGCGGTTGCCCTGCTCGAGCACCCGGGCCATGGCCGCCGCCGGTTCCGGTTCGCGCTGCACGTCGAGCAGTGTTCCCACGATGTTGCGCACCATGTGATGCAGGTAGGCGTTCGCCGTAATCTCCATCCATAGATAGTCGCCCTCGCGCCGCACCTCGATCCGGTCGACGCGCCGCACGGTGGTCTTCGATTGGCACTCGACCGAGCGAAAGGCAGAGAAATCGTGTTCACCGATCAGCGCCTGCGCGGCGGCGTGCATGGCCGCCGCATCGAGCGGTCGATGGACCCACGCCGCGCGCTCGCGCTGCAACGCCGAACGAGCGCTGCGGTTCAATATGCAGTAGCGATAGATCCGGCGAGTGGCCCTGTGCCGTGCGTGAAAGCCATGCGTCACCTCGCCTGCCCATTGCAGAGCGATCGCCGGCGACAGCTTGGTATTGGCGCCCAGCACCCAGGCGCGTGGAGTGCGGACGGAGTCGGTATCGAAGTGAATGACCTGACCGACCGCGTGCACGCCGCTGTCGGTGCGGCCGGCGCAGACCACGACTACGGGCTCGCCGGCCACGAAGGATATCGCCGCCTGCACCGCGTCCTGGATCGACGCTGAGTGCTCCTGCGACTGCCAGCCGGCATATCCGGTGCCGTCGTACTCCAAAATGGCGGCGACGCGCCGGCCTCCCGGTCCAGAGGCGCTCACGTTAACCGGGCAGAGTCTCGATCAGGCGCTGCGCTTCCTGTTTCTGACTGGCGGAACCTTCCTGCACGACTTCATCGAGGATGCTGCGTGCTCCTTCCGGATCGCCCATGTCCATGTACGCCCGCGCCAGGTCCAGCTTGGTGCCCACCTCGCTCATGGTCACCGGTTCCAGTTCCGGCGGCGTGAGATCGTCGGAATTGATCTTCGAGGTGCGGCTGGTCGACGAAATCGCCTGCAGCTTATTGGTCGGCGCCTCGCTGCCGTTCATCGCTTCGCCCACGTCGAGGTCGACGCGCCGGCTGCGCTGACTGGCCTCGAACACCTCCGTCGAGAAGACTTCGTCTTCCGCACGCGGTTGCTCGACGGTGTCGCCGCTTCCCAAAGCATTCGCGAGCCGATCCAGATCCAAATCGATGCTGTCGCCGCTCAGGCCGCGCAACTTCGACGTTGAATCCACATCCACTTTGTCCGCATCGGCGACGTCGGAGAATTCGGGCGATTTGAAGCGCGACGTCGAATTGCCGTCGAATTGCCCCGGCATTTGTACCGTGGGCGCGGACTCGGGGCCGAGCACCGCAGTCTTCACATCGTCCTGGCCCGAGTCGAGATCCGCGATGAAGGATGCCTCCAATTCGCGTTCCAGTTCGGTCAGATCACGATCGCGCGAGCGGCTCTCCGCCTCCGCCATCATGCGCCGCGACTTGTCATCGAGACCGGCCACCATGGTGGGCGCGTCGGCCGGATGGTCGGTCTCTTCGAGGTGCGAATTGCTGATCGATGGCTCGCCGGTCTGTTCGAGCGCATCGAGATCCAAGCCCAAATCGTCGATCGACACCTCCGCAGTTTGATCGGCTTTCGACGGACCCAGCCTGGAGGAGATACGGTCGTGCACATCGTTGGATTTCAGCGTGGGCGATTCCGTGGTCGGAGCGTCCGTGAAATTCATCAGTTCGGACTCGACGGTCGGCTCGTCGCGCGGCGGCATCTCGCGCGTCGGGGACTCATCCGCACCGCGTTCCGGCGCATCCAAAGTGAAGTCGAGATCGGATTCAGCGCGCAGCGCGGGCGATGAGCCGGTCGATGCGGTATCGTTGCCCTCCTTGGCGAGAGGGCGATCCGATCGGCTGCGTTCGCCCTCCGGATCGCCGAACAAATCGATATCGACGCGGTTCTCGCCGCCCTCGAGATTCAGATCGACCAGAGCACCCGCGCCGCGGCCGCTTCCGGCTGTGGATGCGAACAGGGGTTCGTCGGGGCAAATCTGTTTGCCCATGATGACGATCTTGTCCCACTCACCGGCGGGAGCACGATCGCGCGTCGCTTCCAAACCCTTGGCCGTTTGCAGGAACGCTTCCTTGTTGCCCCAAACGAAATAAATCTCCAGCAGCTTCAGGCGCAGATCGCGCCGGTCCGGTTCGCGTTCGAGGGCAATGCGCACCAAATCGGCCGCTTGGTCGTACAGACCGTACGCCATGTGAAAATCGGCTTCCGCGAGCGGGTCTCCCTGATCGAGATTGACCGCGCTCTCGCTCGACATCGTGTCGTCGGGTGCCTTGGCATCGGCGTGGGTATCGGCCAAGGAATCCGCTGTTGCCTCGAATTCCGGCAGTCGATGTTCGCCGGACTCCTCGACCACGAATGAATCGTCGCCCTTGCGCATGCCGGCGAGTTTGGCGCTCGGATCGCGGTAGTCGGCGAGGTCGGTCGACTCCATCCCCAGCAAATCGCTTCCGGCGGTGCGTCGCCGCCATGCGGCGAACACCATCACGCCGAACAACGCGATGATCACCGCAGCCGGGACCCACCAGTTGGCCGCCACCCAGTCGATCCAGGATCCCGATTCCGCGGGCGCCGAGGCCGGCTTTTTCGGCACGGCGGGGGCAGGCGCAGGCAGCGGCGCCGGCGGCGAAGTGCTTTCCGCCGGCGGCGGCACAGGAGTCGCCGTCGGCGCGGGCGGCGTGGACGTGGCCGCGGGCGGCGGCGCACTCACGGCCGGTGCGGGGCTGGTCTGGGCGGACTTCGGCGGTGCCGGCGCAGGAGTCGGCGCGGTGGCCGTGGGCGGCACGCCGAGCTTGCGCTGCAGGGCGCTGAGTTCGCCATTTCGGATATCGATCAAGCGATGCGATTCCGCCAGCTGTCCTTCCAGATCCTTGACTCGATCCCTGAGCGCCTGCGATTCCGCATTGGCGGCAGTCGAAGTGCCGGTACCGGCGGCTGCGCCGCCGCCGGCGGTCGGGGTCACCAGGCGTAGGTGACCGCCGGCCTCGGGACTGCCCGCGCTGCGCCACGCACTCATCTGGCGGTGGACTTCGCCGGTCGCTTCGCTCTGGTTCAGGGCGGCGATCTCATCCGCGCCCGGGACGCGCAGCACGGCGCCGCGCCGTAGAATATTGATGTTTCCGCCGAACGCGTCGGGATTGGCGCGATACACGGCCATCATGGTTTGATCGATATCCGCCGGCCGCATCGGCGCATTCGCACGCAAACTGCGCGCAATCTTGGTGAGCGTATCGCCCTGGCCGACCCGATAGCTGCCGCCGGCTGCAGGAGCCGACTCGGATGCGCTGCGGCCCGTGGATGCGCCACCCATGGACGCGCCGCCCGAGGGCGCACGATTGACGACCGCCGGTGCCGTGGGGGCAGGGGTAGCCCGGCGGGCCGGGGCCGCGGCAACGGTTGGTGCAGTGACCGGAGCGGCGCTGCTCGCGGTCTCGCCCGGTGTATAGACCGGGGGATCCAGCAACACCGTGTACTCGCGCATCAGGCGCCCGCGCGCCCAATTCACTTCGACCAAGAACGTCACGAAGGGCTCGGGAATCGCGTCGCTGGAACGCACCAGCAAGGCGTCGCGGCCGTCCTTGCCCTTGCCCACCTTGAAGGTCAGGGTCGACAGGAACGGCGGACGGTCGATGCCATAGCGGGTGAACGCATCGCGGTTGGCCAGCGAGGCGCGCAGCGCGGTCAATTCATCTGGAGTGGCCGCAAGCAGGTCGATCTCAGCGTTCATCGGCTCGTTGAGCGCCGAATTCAAATGAATCTCACCCAGGCCCAGCGCCCAAGACGAGGACGGCCACAAAAAGGAAGAGGACAGCAAGCACGCCATGAGCATCAGGCGACGCATCGTCTCGAACATTTCTACTCCCAGGAATCTGGTCGGCAAGCGGGTAAAGTTCATTGTGCTATAGGAGCTTGCAATCGAATTCTCACTTGCGACTTGCCTTTTACATAAGCCAATGACTATATCTCACTGGGGTCTATTTACCAAAATATGGGCAACCGAAACTGCGTTATGTGCCGCACATTTCCGAACATTATCGGCCACGACCCAAAAATTTAGAGCGCGGTCACGGGTCAGATCCCCCCGCAAGCGACCTACATATACCCTATCGGGCGCCATTGCCAATGTGGCAGGCGTCGGGAATTCCGTGGCCGAGTCCGCCTCGATGAGGCTAAGGCCGGTACCGCGTCGCAACACCGCCGCGGCGTCGGCTACGGTCAATGATCGCTCAAAACTGGCATGCACCGCCAGGCTGTGGCCGAAGAACACCGGCACCCGCACCGCCGTGGCATTGATCTCGAGACGCGGCAGATCGAGCACTCGGCGAGTCTCCTCCCACAATCGGCGCTCCTCGCGTGATACGCCGTCCGCCTCCAATATATCCACTTGGGGAATCACATTGAAGGCGATCTGCCGGCCAAAGGCCCGTCCCCTCGCCTTCTTGCCGCTCAACATGGCGACGGTCTCGCCGGCAAGCTCGTCCATGGCCGCGCGTCCGCTGCCCGACACGGCCTGATAGGTCGCCACTTCGGCGCGCGCCAGGCCGGCGAGGGCGTGCAGCGGCGCGAGCACCGTGGCGAGCGCCACGCTGGCGCTTCCCGGCAGCGCGATCAGACCCTGGGCACCGATGCCGTCCAGCACCCCGGGATTGACATCCGCCGCCACCAACGGCACATCGGCGCGCGCGCGGAACGCTGCGGATCCGTCGACGACCCATGCATGCGCGGCTGCCACCTCGGCGTAGCGTTCCGACAATGCCGAACGCCCGCAAAAGAACGCCAGATCCACGCGCGAAAAATCAAATGCCGCGACGTCGCTCAGCGCCAGCGTCTTGGCCGACTCCGTCCCCCCGTCGCCGGTTACCGGCCGGCCGACATTGCGTTCGTCGTCGAGCGCATGCAATTCGGCGCAAGGCATTTTGCGCGCGCGCAATTCGTCGATCACCGCCTCACCGATCAGGCTCGCGGCGCCGACCACGGCGATGCGCAAGCCGGCAGCATTACTCATGGCAGAGATTACTCATGGCAGAGATTCCTCACCGCAGCAATGTTCAGTTGCTCACGGCCTTTGCGTGATGACGGGCGTGGTGCGGACCACATCGCCGCACTGCGCACGGTTGCGCAGATAATGATCCATCAACACCAGCGCCAACATCGCTTCGGCAATGGGCGTGGCACGGATGCCGACGCAGGGATCGTGCCGTCCGGTGGTGGCGATCTCGGTAGGATTGCCGTGAATGTCGATGGTCGCGCCCGGCAGCGTGATGCTCGACGTCGGCTTCAGCGCCAGGCTCACGACGATGTCCTGGCCCGAGGATATGCCGCCGAGCACGCCGCCGGCATGGTTGCTCTTGAAGCCCTGCGGGGTGAGTTCGTCGCGATGCTCGGAACCGCGCTGCTCGACGGCGCCGAAGCCGGCGCCGATCTCCACCCCCTTCACGGCATTGATGCCCATCATGGCGCTCGCCAAGTCCGCATCGAGCCGCTCAAATACAGGTTCACCCCAGCCGGGCGGCACGCCGCGGGCGATGACGGTCACGCGCGCACCGATGGAATCTCCCGCCTCGCGAATGCGCCAGATGAATTCCTCGAGCTCCTTGACGCGGCTCGGATCCGGACAGAAAAAGGGATTGTCGTAAGCGCCGGCCGGATTCACCGGTTGCAGCACCAGAGGGCCCATCTGCGCAAGATATCCCTGAATGCTGACGTGCAGCCGCTCCCGCAGAAACTTCCGCGCGATGGCCCCGGCCGCCACGCGCATGACGGTCTCGCGCGCCGATGACCGGCCGCCGCCGCGGTAGTCGCGAAAGCCGTATTTCTGCTGGTAGGTGTAGTCCGCGTGTCCCGGCCGGAACCGGTCCTTGATCTTCTCGTAGTCGCGCGAGCGCTGATCCTGATTCTCGACCAGGAGTCCGATGGGCGTGCCCGTGGTCCTGCCCTCGAAAACGCCCGACAGGATGCGTACCGCATCGGGCTCCTTGCGCTGACTGGTGTACTGCGACGTTCCGGTTCGGCGCCGCTCCACGTCGGCCTGAATATCCGCCTCGCTGAGAGGGAGGCCCGGCGGACATCCGTCCACGATGCACCCGAGCGCAGGCCCATGGCTCTCGCCGAAACTCGTCACCGTGAAGACCCGTCCGAACGTATTTCCCGCCACGCGCTCACACTCCCGTCGAACTTGGACGAGCCGGCAGATCGGCCGCTCGCAATATGAACACTCCCCCGCCGCCCATCGCGATGTCCGGCCACATGAACGGCAGTCGGGGAAAGGCCCGCATCAGCGCGTGCTCGGTGTTGCCGACTTCCATGACCAAAATGCCATCATCTTCCAGATGCTGCCGCGCCGCCGAGAAGATCGCTCTCACGGAGCGGAGCCCATCGGCGCCGGAGGCCAAACCTATTTTGGGCTCATGACCGTACTCGCGCGGCAATCTACGCATTTCGGCGCGGCCGACATAGGGCGGGTTGCTGACGATGATATCGTAACGCCGGCCCTCGACGGCAGCGAAATGATCCGATCGCAGCACAGTCACCCGGCTGCTTAGCTCAAGGCGGCGCACGTTGCGGCGGCACACCTCAAGTGCTGCGGCAGAGATGTCGACGGCATCCACGTGTGCCCGCGGGAAGGCTTTGGCGCTTGCCAATGCGATCGCGCCCGAGCCGGTCCCGATGTCCAGGAGCCGGCGGATGCGGCGCTTCGGCGCCCATGGGGCGAAACGGTTCACGATGAGTTCGGCGATGGGCGACCGCGGCACCAGCACGCGCTCGTCCACATAGAACGTGAGTCCGGCGAAAAATGCCCGATGCGTGAGATACGCGAGAGGAATCCGCTCTCCGATCCGCCGCCGCAGGAGTTCGTCGATGCGTGCCCGGCGCCGCGCGGTGAGCGGCCTGCCGTAGGCATGGCTGCCCTCGGCATGCTCGATTCGCGCAACGAAGAAAACCATTTCCGCGGCCTCATCGCGGGCGTTGTCCGTGCCGTGACCGAAGTGCACCCGTGCCCGCTGCAAGGCGCGGGCGCAGCGTTCGATGGCGGCGCCCACGGTTTCCGCGGGCACGGCCGCCGCAGCCGTGTGGGATAATCGGCGCATGGCACCTCAAGTTAGATTCATGAGCATCGCATTCATCGGTATCGCCCTGATCGCAGGCATTTCCGCCGCGCTCATCTGGCGCAACGCCGCGGCCCCGGTGGAACTGGCGACGGGTGCCTACCTCCATCCCAACCGGGCCCTGCCGGATTTTAGCCTGATCGACACCCAGGGTCAGACCTTTGGACCCGCGCAATTGCGCGGCCATTGGTCGATGATGTTCTTCGGCTACACGAATTGCCCCGATTTTTGCCCGGCCACATTGACCACCCTGGCCGCACTCGACAAGCGCCTGCGCATAAACCGCGCGCCGGTGCGCCCGCAGGTGATCTTCATGTCGGTCGACGCGAAACGCGACACGCCCGCGCAGCTCGCGAAATACGTGCCTTACTTCAATCCGGACTTCATCGGCCTCACCGCGGCGCGTCAGTCCGACGTCGAAGCCGTGGCCGCCAAGCTCGGCGTGGGCGTGGTCATCACGCCGAAGTCCGACGGCACTTACACGGTCGACCACTCGGGCGCGATCTTCGTGCTGAATCCCGCGGGCAAGCTGGCAGCCGTGCTCACGGGACCCTTCGACGTGGGTGCCCTGGAGTCGGACTTCCGGCGGATCGTGGAAGGGCGCGGGTGAGCGACGGCATCGGCGGGCGGTTGTTCGCCTGGCTGCAGTATGTGTTGCCGCAACACGCCCTGTCGCGGCTGGTCCTGGCCGCGACACGCGTCCGGGTGCCGTGGTTCAAGAACCTGCTGACGCGCGGCTTCCTATGGCTGTTTTCGGTCGATATGAGCGAAGCCGCGGAGCCCGATCCGTACCGATACGGCAGTTTCAACGAGTTCTTCACCCGGGCGCTCCGCGCCGATGCGCGCCCCATCGACGCCGACCCCGAGGGGATCGTCAGCCCGGTGGACGGCATGGTGAGCGAGTGCGGTCCCATCGATCATGACCGCCTGCTGCAGGCGAAGGGACGGCAGTACACGCTGGACCAGCTCCTGGCGCAGCAGCCATGGGCCCGGAGGTTCGAGGGCGGCTCCTTCGCCACCATCTATCTCGCGCCTTTCAACTATCACCGCATTCACATGGCGTTGCACGGCACGTTGCGCGACACGGTCTATGTGCCGGGAAGATTGTTCAGCGTGAATTCCGCCACGGCACGGCATGTACCCCGCCTGTTCGCGCGCAACGAGCGCGTGCTCACCCTGTTCGACACCGAGTTCGGGCAATTCGCCCTGGTGCTGGTGGGTGCTCTCAATGTGGGCAGCATGGCCACCGTGTGGGCCGGCGACATCACGCCGGCGGCACGGCGCAAGGTGACGCGCATTCCCAGCCCTGCCGTGACGCTCGACAAGGGCGCCGAGCTCGGCCGCTTCAACATGGGTTCGACCGTGATCCTGCTGTTCGAACCGAAACGGGTGCATTGGCATCCAATGCTGCGCGCGGGCTCGGTGGTGCAACTCGGCCGGGCCATCGGTCGTAGGGAGCCTGTCTGAGTATTGCGCGTCAAAGGGGGCGACGGGTGTCCATCGACACGTCTGACACGGGTTCGGATTGGCGGCCGACGGCGTCCCTCGCCGCACTGCAACGGCGGGCCCGCATGCTGGCGCAGGTTCGTGAATTTTTTGCCTCGCGCGGCGTGCTCGAGGTCGAGACCCCCATCTTGAGCGCGGGCGCCGTCAGCGATCCGCAGATCGAATCGCTGGCCAC
>Ga0137412_10000175_pt1 | contig 41104 bp, 39 predicted proteins | sample CZODoug2_1_16fun_FD_122160 | JGI IMG/M metagenome (GOLD analysis project Ga0137412, IMG submission 122160) | Vadose zone soil fungal communities from Angelo Coast Range Reserve, California, USA - CZODoug2_1_16fungal (Hybrid Assembly) | ecosystem: Environmental > Terrestrial > Soil > Vadose zone...
CGCGTGGTCGGCGTCAACGTCCTCACCGGCGATGTCGGCGACGAGCTCGAGATCCTGCGCGTCTCGCACGAGGTCGAGCTCGAGCAGCGTGATCTGGTCACCGCGCGCCGGGCGGCGCGCGATCAGGTGGCGGTCGACGCCGCGCTCGCGCGCATGCTCGAGGCGGCCAAGAACGGCGAGAACACCGTGCCGCCGATGCTCGATGCGGTGCGCGCCGAAGCGACGCTGGGAGAGATCTGCAACGCGTTCCGTCCCCTCTGGGGCGAGTACCGCGAGCCGGTGAAGTTCTAGGCGCACGGCGGCGCTGACGGTTTTGGCCGCCCAGGCATCTATTTGATGCCGCGCGGCCAAAACCGCGCCGTTTGTGACTGTGCGTGCTCTGCCAGAGTGCTGCTCCATGGAGCATGAGGTCAGCCCCGTCATTCGCTGGATGATCCTGGCCGGCGGGCTGGCGCTCATCGTGACCGGCGCGGTCGCCACGTATGTCGGCCGGCTTGCGTTGCCGGCCGGCGTCTCGATCGTCGTGGGCGCGGCGGCGTGCCTGCTGGCGGCTATCGGGCGGTGGCCGGCGAACCTGTCCTGGGGCAGCGCCAGCGTCGCGTTCGCCATCTCCAACCAGATCCGCAACGAGATCGACGACGTGATCGAAAGGGCGCCCGACTCGGCGAAGGCATCGCTGGAGCTGGTCAAGGAGCGGGTGTCGTCGGTCCAGCAGGATCAGACGCCCCGAGTCGCGGCGGCCATCGCCTACGACGACGAGGTCGAGGCGGCGCTTCGCCGGATCCGGCCGGACGCGCCGGTGCGGCGGCCGACTGATTGGTCGCGGGACCGACCCGACTTCTGGGTCGACGCCGGCGGTCGGGAGCTGCTGGTCGAGACGAAGCACGTCGGGTCGGCGACGGCGTTCTCGGGAAGCAGCCTTGAGTCCTTGCTCGAGCAGGTGGCCGAGAGCCGGCTGCTGGTCATTTCCAACGCGGCGGACGTCAGTCGCGCTCGTGAGCGGGTTACGGCGCGGCTGCACGATCGTGGCGAGGTGATCACCTGGCGCAGTCCGGCCGACGACGGCGAGCTCAGCCGAGCCGTTTCGCAACTGATCGCCGTCGACACGCCGCCGGCCGGGCCCCTCCGCGATTAGTCGGCGGCGCCTCGCTGGTCAGTACAGGTGAAACTCCGATCCACCTAGGAGGACCTGTGCAGGCTAACGGTGTGCGTTCGACGCCGGCGCAGCGCTGGATGCTAGCGCTCACGTCCATCGCGGCTTTGATGATTACCCTCGACGCGCTGGTCGTGTCGACGGCGCTCAACACCATCCGAACCGACCTCGGCGCCTCGCTCGAATCGCTGGAATGGACGGTCAACGCGTACGGGCTCAGCTACGCCGTGCTGATGATGACCGGCTCGGCCCTGGGTGATCGGCTCGGCCGTCGACGGGTGCTGGTCGTAGGTTTGGCCGTATTCACCGCCGCCTCGGCCGCCTGCGCTCTGGCGCCCGACATCGGCTGGTTGATCGCCGCCCGCGCGGTGCAGGGCGCCGGCGGTGCGCTGATCATGCCGGTCGCGATGGCGCTGGTGAGCTCCGCGTTCCCAGCTCAGCAGCGGGCTCGGGCGACCGGTCTGTTCGTCGCGATCCTGGGGCTCGGGGTGGTCGGGGGGCCCGTGGTGGGTGGCGCTGTGTCCGAGGCGTTGTCGTGGCAGTGGATCTTCTGGTTGAACGTGCCGATCGGTGTCGTCCTGATCCCGCTGATCTTGGCGCGAATCGAGGAGAGCGTGCGTTCGGCCGCCGGGATGGACGGCGGCGGCGTGCTGCTCGTTACGGGCGCTGCTTTCGGCGCGGTATGGGGCCTCGTGCGCGGCAACACGGCCGGGTGGGCCAGCCCCGAGGTGCTTGTTTCGCTGGCCGGGGGAGCGGTGCTGACGGTTGCGTTCGTGCGGTGGGAGTTGCGCTCGCGCGCGCCGATGCTGCCGATGCACCTGTTCCGGGTGCGCACGTTCGCGGTGTCGAACGCCTGCGGCTTCCTGCTCTTCGCGTCGAACTTCAGCTCGGTGTTCCTGATTTCCCAGTATCTGCAGGCCGAACGGGGCTACTCGCCGCTGCAGGCCGGGCTGCGGATGCTGCCGTGGACGGTGACGATCCTGGCGTTGGCGCCGTTGGCCGGTTGGTTGCAGACGCGGTTGGGCGTGCGGCGGCTCGTGTCGGGCGGGCTGGCATTGCAAGGGCTCGGCATCGGCCTGGTCGCCTTGCTCGCTCGAAGTGGCGCGTCCTACTCGACGATGGTCCTGCCGCTCGTGCTGGCCGGGTGCGGCATCTCGATGGCGATGCCGTCGGCGCAGAACGCGGTGGTCAGCGCCGTGCCGCCGGACATGATCGGCAAGGCGTCCGGCACGTACAACACGCTGCGTCAGCTGGGCGGGGCGTTCGGAGTGGCCGTGGCGGTTGCCGTCTTCGCTGCGACGGGGAGTTACGCGAGTCCGGCCGCGTTCGACGACGGCTTCGTCGCCGCCCTCGGTGTTTCGGCCGCGCTCCCGGTCATTGCGGCGGTTGCCGCCTTGGCGCTGCCTCGACGGCGGACCGGGTCGTCGCCGGCGTCGCCCTCACCGGCAGCGGCAGCGGGCCCGGATGGGCCGGCGGTGGCGGCTACGGAACTGGCACGCGCCTGATGTGTCGGTGCCCGTGGCTAGGGTCGAGATCATGACGGTGACCGACGACTTCGTCCGGGAGGCCGACACCTTCCGGGCGGAGTTGCTGGCCCACTGCTATCGAATGATGGGCTCGGTCCACGACGCCGAGGACCTGGTGCAGGAGACCTACCTGCGGGCCTGGCGCTCGTTCGAGCGATTCGAGGGCCGCTCGTCGCTACGGACGTGGCTGTACCGGATCGCGACGAACACCTGCCTCACTGCGCTGGACCGCAACAGCCGCCGTCCGCTGCCGTCCGGGCTGGGCGCGCCCGGCGACGACGTCTCGCGCCTCGCCCCGGCCCAGTCCGAGGTGGCGTGGTTGCAGCCCGTGCCCGATGCGCTCATCGCCCCCGACCCGGCGGCTCTGGTCGTCTCGCGGGACAGCGTCCGGCTCGCGTTCATCGCCGCGCTGCAGTACCTGTTGCCCCGGCAACGGGCGGTGCTCATCCTGCGCGACGTACTCGCCTGGCCGGCGTCGGACGTTGCCGATCTGCTCGACACGACCACCGCCGCCGTCACCAGCGCGCTGCAACGGGCCCGTGCACAGCTCGCCGGCGTGATGCCGTCCGAGGACGACACGGTCGAGCCGTCCTCCGCCTCGCTGCGGGCGCTTCTCACGCGCTACGTGACGGCGCTGGAGAACGGTGACGTGACCTCGCTCGTGCAGCTGCTGCGCGAGGACGCGTCGCTGGAGATGCCGCCGGTTCCGACGTGGTTCGCCGGACGCGACGCGGTTGCTGCGTTCTACACGAGCCGCGTCCTCGACGATCCGTCCGCCTGGCGATACGTACCGACCGCGGCGAACGGGCAGCCGGCGCTGGCCGCGTATCGCTGGGACGACGGGTCCTATCAGGCGCACAACTTGCAGGTGCTCACGGTCCAGCGCGGTCGGATCGCGCGGATCGTTGCGTTCCGGGAGGTGGGCCTGTTCGCGACGTTCGGCCTGCCGGAGGAGCTCTGATTCGGACTGCAGAGCGCAGCGACGGAGGGGCTTGGTTCTCGCTTGCTTACGCGGCCGAGTCGCCTGGTTGAAGAGCACGGCGACGGAGGGGCTTGGTTCTCGCTTGCTTACGCTGCCGAGTCGCCTGTGGTCGGGGATTGAAGAGCGCGGCGACGGAGGGCGCTGGTTGCTACGTGGGTAGCGCTGCCGGGATGCGGTTGAGTTCGCCGTCCTCACGCCCGGATTCCTCTGCTCACTTCCTGCCTTCCCCGCTCTCACTTTCTCCGTTCTCACTTTCTCTGCTCTCACCTTCTCGGCTCCCACCTTCCTCCGCTTCCACTTTCTCCGTTCCCACCTTCCCGGCTCCCACCTCGCTCTGTAATCGCCTCGTCCCGGTCCCCCCTCCTCACTTCCACCCTTCAACCACCTCTACCCGCAATCACTCCCATCGCAGGCCACAGTTTCCCTTATATTTCTGGGGAATCTGGCTAGACAGCCGCACTGCCGATCGCGTAGAATCATACGCGTGTTCGATCCATCAACTCGGCCGCCGACGGTGCTTGATGCACTGACCGCGCCGGGTGATGTCGCCGCCTGGGCAGCGACCGTCGCACCGGGTGATGAGGTGGTCGGTCCGTTGGCGATGATCGACCCGGCGAAGATTGATGGTGTCGCGCAGATCGATCTGCTCGTGGCTTATGAGCGTCAGATCGCCTGGCTGCACGCTGCCCAACAACGGGTTCTTGCCGAGCTGGACGGGTCCGCGTTGAACTGGGACGGCAAACGAACGATTGACTACACGCAAGAACAAGTCGGCGCGGCGCTGCGGCTCTCACCGGGGCATGCGGCTGATCGCCTCGCTGTGGGTCGGATCCTGGTCGACCGGCTGCCCGCCACTCTGGAGCTGCTCGACCGGGGTGAGATCACTTACCTGCACGCCAAGAACCTCGCCGAAGCGGTGGTGGCTCTCGAAGAGAAGCCTACGCGTGAGATCGAGGAACGGGTCCTACGCCGGGCGGCCGATCAGACCGTCGGGCAGTTCACCGCCTCGGTACGCCGCGCCGTCCTGGCCGCCGATCCGCGGCGGGCTGAGCAACGCCACGCCGACGCACTAGCGGAGCGGCGGGTGGTGATCACCCCACAAGAAGACGGCATGGCCGAACTCTGGGCCTGGTTGCCGGCTGAGGGTGCCGCGTTGGTCAAGACGGTGCTCGACTCCCTCGCCACCACCAAAACCCCCGGTGATGGGCGGGTCATCGACCAACGCCGCGCCGACGCCCTGGTGGATGTGTTCGCCCGGGTGATCGGTGACCCCACCCTGCCCGAACACCACGGACAGCGCCCCGCCATCCAGGTCACCATCGCCGCCTCCACCCTGCTCGGCTGCGACGAACTCCCCGCCGACCTCGACGGCTACGGACCCATCACCGCCGCCACCGCCCGCCGCATCGCCTCCGATGAGACCGGCACCTGGCGCCGGTTGCTGACCGACCCGGCGTCGGGGCAACTCTTGGAGTACGGCCGCAGCACCTACCGGCCACCGAGGAATCTGACTGATCATGTGATCGCCCGAGACAAGACCTGCGTGTTCCCCCACTGCCGACGACCAGCCCGACTCTGCGACTTGGATCACCGCGAAGACTGGTGCACCGGCGGAGAAACCTGCGAACACAACCTGCACCCCCTCTGCGAACGGCACCACTACGCCAAACACAACGCCGGCTGGACCGTCACCCGACAACAAGACGGCACCTACCACTGGACCGCACCCACCAACCACCACTACGTCATCCACCCACCCGACGACACCTAGCTGCGAAACCTGTCGAGGGGCAGGACGAGCCGTGTTCTAGGGGCCGCGTCAACGAGGCGAGCACCGAGCAAGTCCAGCTACGGTCAACGGCGCTGGGGTTGCAGATCAGTTGACCAGAGCACGGCTCCGGTCACGTCGCGGAGCCGCACCGTCAGCACCGACGAGGCCGCGTCGATCGATACCTGGCCGAAGAATTGGTACTCCGTGGCCGGCGAGGCGTTGGCTACCGGCGGCGCTTTGACGAACAGCTGCTGCGGGCCGAACGTCGCGTCAAGAGCGTTCGGACCGAAGCCGCCGGCGTGCAGCGGTCCGGAAACGAACTGCCAGAATGGATCGAAGTCCGAGTACGCCGCCTGAGCAGGATCAAAATACAGCGCAGCTGTGTAGTGCACGTCAGTGGTCAGCCAGACGACGTTGTGGATTCGCTGGCGCTTGATGAAGGTGAGCAGATCGGCGATCTGCAGCTCGCGGCCGAGCGGCGTACCGGGATCTCCCTGCGATACCGCTTCGATGTTCGGCAAGCCCTGGGTCGTGTCGGGCACGACGATGCCGAGCGGCATGTCGTTCGAGATCACCTTCCAGGTGGCCGTCGAGGCGGCCAGCGAACGCTTGAGCCAGCGAGCCTGCTCGGAACCCAGGATGCCGCCGTCGTTGAACGTCTGCTTGTCGGTCGAGTTGGCGTCGCGGTACCACCGCATGTCGAGAACGAATACGTCGAGCAGCGGCCCGTGGTGCAGCACCCGATAGATGCGTTCTTCGGCGTCGTACCGTGGCGCAAGAGGCATGTACTCGTGCCAGGCCTGGCGGGAGCGGTACTTCAGCACATCCACGCGCTTCTCGGTGTACAGCGGGTCGGAGAGGATTTCACCCGGGTACCAGTTGTTGTGCGTCTCGTGGTCGTCCCACTGCTGGATCTGCGCCGTCTGCGCGTAGAACGCCCGCAGCTTCTCGTCCAGCAGGTTGTACTTGTACTGGCCGCGGTACTCGTCGAGCGTCTCGGCCACCTTGGACTTCTCCGGCGTCACCAGGTTGTGGAACACCACGCCGCCCGGATCGGTGAACGTCGCTTCGATCGGGTCGTCGGCGTACACGTTGTCGCCGTTGCAGAGGAAGAAGTCCGGGTCCAGTGCGGCCATCGCCCCGAATATGCGGTAGCCACCCAGGGCCGGATCGATGCCATAGCCCTGGCCGCCCAGATCGCCCGACCACAGGAATGACACGTCCGGGGCCCGGCAGGGCACGGTCCGGAAGTGGCCGGTCAGCGGTTCGGCCGCCCGCCGCGGATCGGCCAGATCGACGGCCGTGACGCGGTAGTAAACGTCCGCGCCGTCCGGCAGGCCGGAGACCACCGTCTTGCCGGTGAAATCCGATCGCGGAGTGAGCAGCGCGCCCGGCACCCGCCACGAGTGCTTGAAGTCCGGACGGGTGCTGACCTCGACGACCATTCGGGACGGGCGGTCGGCCCGCGTCCACACGGTGGCCGACGATTGGCCCACGTCCCCGGACTGGATGCCGTGGGTGAGAACCGGCCGGCCAGCGCGCACCTGCGCCGGGGTGGCCACCGCCCGGCTACCGAGTAGCGGCACGGCCAACGCACCGCCGGCGATCACGGCGCCGCCCCGCAGCACGGTGCGACGGCTTACGGGCAGGAACGGATTGGACACAGCCAGCCTCCGGGCGCGAGAGATTTGATCCGCATTACGTCGTACTCGGCCCAAGCAAATATCGCGTGTCGACCGAGCGAATCTCTCTCTACAGCCAGGGCAGCAGCGCCAGCGCCGTCTCAGCCCCGGGCTCGACCTCGGTGAAGCCGGCGTCCTGCACGACGGGCGCACCGGCCCGCATCGCATCGGCCCACTGCCTCGGCGTGGCCACCCGCACCGCGACATCGAAGCCATCGGCGCGCCAGGCCGCGCGGTCGAGCGACGACGAGGCCCGCCAGCCGAGCTGCGCGGCGTGCGCGGCCTGCGCCATCGCCTTGCCGGCCGTCATCTCGTGGCGCGGCGAGAGCAGCACGAGCGGCGTTCCGGGCGCGACCGCGGGCGGCGGCGAAGGATCGTCCAGGTCGGTGCCGCCGACCTGCAGCCGGGCGAGATCGCGCGGCCACGCATCGACCGGGATCGGCGGGAACACGCGGACTTCGGCACTGCCCTGCGTCACGGTCAGTCCGTCCAACGCGACGGCGCGCTGCCACTCGGCCCCGCGGGCGCGGCGCACGACCTTGCGGATGCGCTGCGCATCCCAAGCCGCGACGGCGTCGTGCCATTCCGGGCGCGGATCGGTGAGCATCAGCAGCACCCCTCGAGCGGCCGCCTCGAGCGCGTCCGTGCGGGTCGGCGGCGCATCCCGCTCGATGCGCACGACGAACGGCAGGACGAGCTCAGCCAAGAGCTGCCCCGGCGGACGCCTCGACCGACGTCTCGACCGACGTCTGGATCGACGTCTCGACCCAGCGCGCGAGCAGGCGGGCGCCGAACCCGGTGGCGCCGGCGGCGGACAGTCCACCATCGGCGGTCGCCCGGGCCGGGCCGGCGATGTCGAGATGGGCCCAGGGCACATCACCGGCGAACGGGCGCAGGAACATCGCCGCCGTCGTCGCCTGCGGGTTGCCCGCCGAGTTGTTCGCGTCGGCGATATCGGAGTCGAGCTGGGAGGCGTACTCGTCGACCAGCGGCATCCGCCACAACGGCTCGCCGGTGTCGGCCCCAGCGACGACCAGAGTGCGCGCGAGTTCGTCGAACGGGGTGAACACACCGGCGGTCCGCTCGCCGAGCGCCACCTTGATGCCGCCGGTGAGCGTCGCGATGTCGATCAAGGTGGTCGGCCGCAGCCGCGCCGCCGCGTAAGCGAGAGCGTCGGCGAGCACCAGCCGGCCCTCGGCGTCGGTGTTGACCACTTCGGTCGTGCGCCCGCCGTAGTGCCGGATGACATCGTCTGGACGCATGGCCGAACCGGAAACGGAATTCTCGGCCAACGGCACCAGTACGGTGACCCGTACCGGGATCCGCAGGGCAGCGATCACGCGCAAGGCGCCCACCGCGGCCGCTCCCCCGGCCATGTCGGTGTACATCGCGGTCATGCTGGCGCCGGGCTTGAGGTTGTAGCCACCGGTGTCGAACGTGATGCCCTTGCCGACGATGACCACATGTGGACTGGCGGCAACGCCCCGCGGACGCCACGACGCCTCGACCAGACGCGGCGGCGACGCCGACCCGGAGCCGACGGCGAGCACCCCGCCGAAGCCTTGCTCTGCTAACCAATACGCATCACGGGTGACCACCCGCACGCCCAACGGGGTGAGCTCGCGTTCGACCTGGGTCGCCATCCAGGCCGGGGTCTTGACCGATGTCCGGGTGTTCGCCAGCTCGCGCGCCCACGTGGCGCCCAGTCCGTGAGCGACGCCACGCTCGACCGCCGCGCCGTCCTCGACCGCGACCAGACGCGCGCGCATGGTTGGCCGCGGCCCCGGGCGGGCATCGAAGCGGTAGCCGCCGAGCACCAGACCCTCGGCGAGTGCGGCAAGTTCGGTGCCGCCGATTCCGGGCATCGCGACCGTCACGGTCGTATCCGACGATCCGCGCACGGCTCGGGCGATCGTGGCGCCGGCCAGTCGCATCTCGGTCGCCGTGCCATCGCCAATACCGGCGATCAGCAGCCGATTGGGCAGCTCACCGGGAAGCGGCAGCTGGGCCAGGTCGCCCGCCTTCGTCGACGGCCCGGTCTCGGCGACGAAGGCGTCGAGCGTGGATCGGGCCGCCAGCGGCAGGGTACGAGTCGAGATGCCTTCGAGCACAACGCCCGAGGCGGCGACGCCGACGGCCAGTGTCTCGGGGGTCTGCTTCTCGCTATCGATGCGAATGTCGCTCGTCATGGAGTCGTCCTCGATACAGGGCTCGGCCCCGGACACCCGCGTACGGGTACCGGGGCCGGTCGGGTCACACGGTGGTCGGCCAGGATCAGCCGACCGCAGATTTCAAAGCGTCGCCGAGTGCGGCCGCCTCGTCGGCTGACATCTCGACCACAAGACGTCCGCCACCTTCGAGAGGTACGCGCATAACAATGCCGCGCCCCTCCTTGGTCACCTCGAGCGGGCCATCGCCCGTCCGCGGCTTCATGGCCGCCATTCGTGCCTCCTCGATGAACGCCAGATACGTTCGTCCGAACTGAAAACGCGAGCGCCGGGCCGAAGACCGGGCCCCGGAGCTCGGGATATTCTCCCGCACGCGCAGTCAGGACCAAAGCCCAGGGTCATGATCATGCGCCCGGACGGGCGAAATCGGCTCGGCGAAGACTTGATGACGTCAAGACATTCACCACCTGGGTGCCCGAACGATAGCGTCTGAGGCATGACAGATGTGCTGCTGGTCGACCGGGCCGATGGTGTCGCGACGATGACGTTGAATCGGCCCGACTCGATGAATTCGCTCTCAGTCGAGCTCAAGGAGGCGCTGGTCGCCGCGGTCCACGATCTCGCCGCCGACGAGTCGGTGCGGGCGGTGGTCCTGACCGGGGCGGGCCGCGCGTTCTGCGTCGGCCAGGATCTGCGTGAGCACCAGGCGCTGCTCGATTCGGGTGATCCGAGTCCGCTGCACACCGTGATCGATCACTACAACCCGATCACCTCCGGATTGGCCGCCATGCCCAAACCGGTGATCGCGGCCGTCAATGGGGTGGCCGCCGGGGCCGGGGCGGGCTTCGCCTTCGCCTGCGACTTCCGTATCGCGAGCAGCAAGGCATCGTTCCTGCTCGCGTTCGCCAACGTCGGGTTGTCACTCGACAGTGGTGCGTCCTGGACGCTGCCGCGGCTGATCGGCTCGGCCCGCGCCACCGCCCTGTCCCTGCTCGCCGAGCCGGTCACCGCCGAATCCGCCATCGAGATGGGACTGGTGAACGCCGTCGTCGAACCCGACCGCGTCCTACCCGCGGCTCACGAACTCGCCGCCCGGCTGGCCGCGGGGCCCACTGCCGCCTACGCGGCCATCAAGGAGTCGATCGCCTTCGCGGCAACGTCCACCCTCGACGAGTCGCTGGCCAAGGAGGCCGAGCTGCAGGAACGGGCCGGCGCGACCGCCGATCACTCCGCCGCCGTAGCCGCCTTCGTCGCCAAGCAAAAGCCCACGTTCACGGGAAACTGACCTACCCAGCTCTCCAGCAGCTGGCTATGTGGTCGTCGACCATGCCGGTGGCCTGCATCAGCGCGTAGGCGGTGGTGGGTCCGACGAACTTCATGCCCCGCTTGCGCAGCTCGCGGGCCATGGCCGTCGACTCGGGCGAGGTGGCCGGAACATCGCCCAGGCCCCGGGGTCGCCGATGACGGGCCGGGGCGAACGACCACAGCAACGCGTCCAGACCCTCCGGTACGGCCTCGGCGATGCGCCGCGCGTTGTTGATCGTCGCGTCGATCTTCGCCCGGTTGCGGACGATGCCCTGATCGGCGAGCAGCCGCTCCACGTCCGCGTCGTCGAAGCCGGCGACGGTCGCCGGATCGAAGTCAGCGAAGGCCGCCCGAAACCCCGGCCGCTTGCGCAAGATGATCAGCCACGACAACCCGGACTGGAACGCCTCGAGCGACATCCGCTCGAACAGCGGCTGCTCGCCGTGCAGCGGCCAGCCCCACTCGTCGTCGTGGTAGGCGATGTACTCCGGAGCCGAGGTCGCCCAGCCGCATCGCCGACGACCGTCGGGTTCAGTCATGTGCCGGCTGGTCACCACTGGACGCCTCGGTCAGGCGCGGCTCGCCGAACCCGTCCTCCTGCTGAGGGGGCCGGTACGCATCGTCCTCCTGCTGAGGGGGCCGGTACGCATCGTCCGGTCGCGCCGAGGGCAGCCCGTCGATGGACGTCCGGGCCCCACGGAGCCGGGCGATCTCGTCGTCGCGCTCGCGCAGCTCGTCGGTGAGCCGGTCCAGCAGCAGGTCGGTCTCGGCGAAGCGGTAACCCCGCAACGCCACGGGCAGCCGCGCGGACACGACGTCCTCCGGGCGCAGCTGGTGATCGGGCAGCGACTCCCACGGGCGCGTATCCGGGGCCGGTGGAGCGATCTGCTCTCCCTTGGGCAGCACGTACACCGCCAACGCGAACAGGCCGGCGACCACGATGATCGCGAGCAGCGCGTACAGGAACAGTGTCAGCACCCCTTGATCGTGGCACGTCACCCTCGGTGCCGCAGAAGAAGGGCCACCGATCTGCAGCCGCGGGGGCGCCGTCCCTAACCTTCGAGCGGGGCGAAGACCTCGTCCACCGTCGAAACTCGACGCAGGTGTCCGAGCGCCGCCGGGCGGACGAAGCCGGTGTCGACGAGCGATTCCATGTATGTCCACAGTGGACGGTAGAAGCCGTCCGGGTCCAGCACGAAGATCGGCTTGTCGTGCAGGCCGATCGTGGCGGCCGTCCAGACCTCGAACAGCTCCTCGAACGTGCCGATACCGCCGGCCAGGGCAACGAACGCGTCCGCGCGATCGTCCATGATTCGCTTACGTTCGCGCATCGTGTCGACGATGATCAGCTCGTCGGAGTCGAGATCGCCCATCTCGATGTCGATCAGTGCCTGCGGCATGACGCCCACCGTGCGGGCACCACCGGCCCGGGCCGCGCGGGCCACCGCCCCCATCATCGATACCCGGGCCCCGCCGGACACCAGCGTATGGCCGCCCTGGGCCAGCCGGGAACCCAGCTCTTCGGCCAGCAGGATGTACCGCGGATCGATCCGTTCGGAGGACGCGCAGTAGACGCAGACCGCTGCCATTACTGGGCGTCGTCGGCGTTATGAGCGAGCCGTTCGGCGTTCGCCTGCACCGAGTGTTCCTGCGCGGACTCGATCACCCGCGCGACGATCTCGTCCACCGAGTCGGTGACGGTGAGCAGATCGATGTCCGGAGCGCTGATCTTGCCGTCCGGCAGCACCGAGGTGCGGATCCAGTCCAGCAGGCCGCCCCAGTACGCCGTGCCGTAGAGGATGACCGGGAATCGTGTCACCTTGCGCGTCTGCACGAGGGTCAGCGACTCGAACAGCTCGTCCATCGTGCCGAAGCCACCCGGCATGATCACGAATGCCTGGGCGTACTTGACGAACATCGTCTTGCGGGCGAAGAAGTAGCGGAAATTGATCCCGATATCGACCCAGTCGTTGAGTCGCTGTTCGAACGGCAACTCGATGCCCAGCCCGACGGAGATCCCGCCGGCCTCGGACGCGCCGCGGTTCACCGCCTCCATGGTTCCCGGCCCGCCGCCGGTGATCACCGCGTAACCCGCTCGGGCCAGCGCTCCGCCGATCGCCTGGGCGGCGGCGTACTCGGGATGATCGCGCGGCGTCCGGGCCGATCCGAACACCGACACCGCCTGGGGAAGCTCGGCGAGCAGCCCGAAGCCCTCGACGAACTCGCTCTGTATGCGCAGCACCCGCCACGGATCGGTGTGCACCCAGTCGGAGGGGCCTCGCGAGTCGAGCAACCGCTGATCGGTCGTGCCGGCCTGCACCTGCGCCCGGCGCAGGATCACCGGGCCGCGCTGGTGCTCCGGGAGCCGGCCCGAGTTCGGTTCCGTCATGTCCGTGACGGTAGATCAACCCAGGAAGCGGACGAGCGCGGCCTCGGCCTGTGCGATGAGGGCCACCTCGACGTACTCCTCGGGCTTGTGGGCCAGATTCGGGTTGCCGGGGCCGAAGTTCAGGGCCGGGATGCCGAGCTCGGCGAAGCGGGCCACGTCCGTCCAGCCGAACTTCGGCTGCGGAGTGCCACCGACAGCAGCGGCGAACGCCTGCGGTAGCGGTGAATCGAGCCCGGGACGGGCGGCGGGGGCCGAGTCGACGATCTCGACCGGCCAGTCGCGGAACACCTCTCGGACGTGCGCGGCCGCGTCCTCCTCGGAACGATCGGGGGCAAACCTGAAGTTGACGATCACGGTGCAGACGTCGGGAATGATGTTGCCGGCGACTCCACCCTCGATGCCGACCGCGTTGAGGCCCTCGCGATAGGTGAGCCCGTCGACGTCGACCGTCCGCGCGTCGTAGGCCGCCAACCGCGCCAGCACCGGCGCAGCCGCGTGGATCGCGTTCGCACCGAGCCAGGACCGCGCACTGTGCGCCCGCTCGCCCTGCGTCGTCACCAGGGCGCGCAGCGTGCCCTGGCAGCCGCCCTCGACCAGGCCGGACGACGGTTCGAGCACGATCGCCAGATCGGCGGCCAACGCCGAAGGACGGGTCCGGGCGATCCGGCCCAGGCCGTTGTGCGCCGCCTCGATCTCCTCGCAGTCGTAGAAGATCCAGGTGAGGTCGACCCGGGGATCGAGCTCACCGGATCCGACCAGGTGGGCCACTCGCAGCTGCACGGCCACCCCGGACTTCATGTCCGACGTACCGCACCCCACCAGGTGATCGCCGTCCATACGCGAGGGCACGTTGTCGGCAATGGGCACCGTGTCGATGTGCCCGGCGAGCACCACGCGCTGCGGGCGCCCGAGCGAGGTCCGGGCCAGGACGGCGTTGCCGTCACGCTCGACGGCCAGCGTCGGATAGCGCCGCAGCGCCGCCTCGACGAGATCGGCCAGGCGCCCCTCGTCCCGGGAAACGGACGGCACGTCGACGAGCGCCGCGGTGAGCGAGGCGCCGGAAAGGCTCAGATCAAGCACGACTCCGCAGGCTACGCGGGCGCCACAGGCCGGCCGGTTAGGGTTGCCCGGTGACTGCGACGACCCGCCGGGCCTGGGGCTACGGCCTCGCGACCACCGTTACCGTCGGCAGCGCCGCCGGCACGGTGCTCGACACGTGGTATCCCACCCCGGCCCTCGGCGACACCCCGCCGACGGCCTCGCCCCAGCACGAACTCACCTCGATGACCGGAGTCCGCGAGGACGTCGCCGACCGAGGCGTCCGCGTCGACGTGACGCTGTGCGAGATCGATCTGGACGCCGCGCCGGCCAGCACGTCGGACGCCTATCTGCGCCTGCACCTGTTCTCGCATCGACTGGTGCCACCGCGCGGTCTCAATATCGACGGCATCCACAACGTGCTGCCCAACGTCGTGTGGACGACCCTCGGACCCTGTCCGGTCGACGACTTCGAGCAGACCCGGCTGGCCCTGCGGCGGCGCGGCACCCTGCACGTCCTGGGCATCGACAAGTTCCCACGCATGACGGACTACGTGGTGCCCACCGGCGTTCGCATCGCCAACGCCGACCGGGTACGGCTCGGCGCGCATCTCGCCGAGGGCACGACCGTCATGCACGAGGGCTTCGTCAACTACAACGCCGGCACCCTCGGCGTGTCCATGGTCGAGGGGCGCATCTCGGCCGGCGTGGTCGTCGACGACGGATCAGACGTCGGCGGTGGGGCCTCGATCATGGGGACGCTGTCCGGCGGCGGCACGGAGGTCATCTCGATCGGCAAGCGCTGCCTGATCGGGGCCAACGCCGGGGTGGGCATCTCCCTCGGCGACGACTGCGTGGTCGAGGCCGGCTGCTACATCACGGCGGGCGCGAAGCTCACCCGGCCCGATGGCACCGTCGTGAAGGCATCCACGTTGTCCGGCCAGCCGGGCCTGCAGTTCTGGCGCAACAGCGTCACCGGGGCCCTCGAGGCGCGACCACGGACGGGCGGCAGCATCACGTTGAATGCGGCGCTGCACGCCAACGTCTGAGTCCATGGGCAGCGCCGTCCGCCGAGGCCTCATCGCCACGCTCGTCGTCCTCACCGTGCTCGCGGCGGCGTCGTTCGGCCTCTACGTGCTGTGGCAGGCCGCCCAGTCGCATTCGACCGCCGAGCAATGCAAGGCCGGCGACTACTCCGTCGAGACGGATCAGGCGTCGGTGGCGTCCACGATGGTCGGAGTGGTCATCAAGCGCGACCTGCCCGAGCGGGCGGCGGTGCTGGCCCTCGCCGCCGGCCTGCAGGAGAGCAAGCTCGCCAATCTGGCCCCGGGCGAGGGTGATCGCGACTCGGTGGGGGTGTTGCAGCAGCGGCCGTCGCAGGGCTGGGGCACCGAGGCCCAGCTACAGGACGTCCAGTACGCCACCGGGAAGTTCCTGGACGCGCTCGTCAAGATCGACGGCTGGGACACGATGGCCCTCGCCGACGCCATTCAACAGGTGCAGGTCTCGGTCGACGGCAGCTATTACGCCCGGCACGAGGGTGAGGCGCAGGCCCTGTCCGACGCGCTGACCGGCAAGTCCCCGGCGGGCCTCACGTGTAGCTTCGCCAAGCCCACTCAGGTCGCCACGGCCGCTGCCGTGGCCGCGGCGGTGGCCCAGGATCTGCCGGTCACCAAGCCGACGGCCACGTCGCTCAAGATCACCGTCCCGGGCGCCTCGTGGGCCACCGCGGCCTGGTTCGTCGCCAACGCCGACAAGTTCGGCATCGACGCGGTCGACTACTCGGGACGCGAGTGGACCCGGGCCCACGGCTGGCGCACCGACAAGGCAGCAACCTCAACCGCGGTAACAGCAACCCTGCAGAAGTGAGCCGCGGGCGGTGCGGTCGGCGCCGCTGCTGTCTCGCTCGATCATGTGCAGACGCGCGCAGCCGGCCCGGCGCGTCTGCACAAGGTCGCGGGCGGCCGGCCATCAGCCGGGCTAGCGGGTCACGTACCGCTAATGCTCGGCTTCCTGCGGGGGGAGGTTGGCGATGAGGCCGGGGTCCTTCTCGACCTTGCCCACCTTGGCGGCCCCACCCGGCGAGCCGAGCTCGTCGAAGAAGTCGACGTTCGCCTGGGTGTAGTCACGCCACTTGTCGGGCAGATCGTCCTCGTAGAAGATCGCCTCGACCGGGCAGACCGGTTCACAGGCACCGCAGTCGACGCATTCGTCGGGGTGGATGTAGAGCATGCGTCCGCCCTCGTAGATGCAGTCGACAGGGCATTCCTCGATGCATGCCTTGTCGAGAATATCGACGCACGGCTCGGCGATCACGTAGGTCACTGCGGTCCTCCGGGCGGGGAAAGTTAGCTCGGAGCCTAGTATGCCGCTCGTGGTGGAACCCGCATGGATTGGGCGGCGCATCGTGATCCGGTACGCCGTCGATCGCGACGTTTCGGGCCGACTGCTCTTCGCCGACACCGTCGGTGACCTCGTCACGTTGAGCGACGAGACGGCCACGGTCGAGTCGAAGTCGGGTCGCCAGGACGTCGCGGTCGCCCACATCGCCGTGGCGAAGCTCGTCGAGCCGGCCGCCGCCGAGATCCTGGCGCTGGAGGCCATAACCGCCCGGGGCTGGCGGGCCCGCGACACGGCCGAGTCCCACGGCTGGCTGCTGCGCGCGGACGTGGGTTTCACCAATCGGGCCAACAGCGCCTTGCCCCTGCGTCCCCCGACCGGATCTTTGGACGAGACGCTCGAGGCCGCCCGGACGTGGTACGCCGCCCGCGATCTGCCGCTGCGCATCCAGCTGCCCCTGCACGCGCGCCGCCTGCTCGACGCCGAGCTGGCCGACCGGGGCTGGGCGGCCACCCCGGACACCTACGTGCTCGCCGCCCGCCTCGACGCGTTACCGAGCGGCCCGGCGCCGGGGGTCGACGTCGAGATCGCCAAGGTCCCGGACGACGCCTGGGTGGCCCGCTTCCGCGACGGCGCGATGCCGCCCGACGCCCGAGCGCTGCTGACCCGCCACGATCGAGTGGGCTTCGCCGAGATCCGGCAGGGCGACGCCACGGTGGCGATCGGACGCGGGGCGGTCGACGACGGGTGGCTCGGCGTCACCGGCGTCGAGGTCGACCCGGCTCGCCGACGCCAGGGCCTGGCCACCGCGATCATGCACGCCTTGTGGCGATGGGCGATCGACGAGCACGGGGCCACCCGCGGCTACCTGCAGGTGAGCGCCGAGAACCACGCGGCGCTCACGCTGTACGAGGGCCTCGGCTACTGGCACCACCACGCCTACCGCTACCGGAGCGAGCCCGCGCGGTCGACGCCGACCGACCACTAGTCTGTTGGTATGCCTGAGCCGTCCAACCAGAAGCTGCTGGTGATCTCGTTCGACGACCGCCTGCGGGCGCAGGAGTTCCTGCTCTCGACGGTACGTCTGCAGAAGAACGACGAGCTGCAAATGCACGACGCGGTGTTCATTCAGCGTGACGCCGATGGCACCTCGCACGTCACCGAGACCACCGACGTCACGACCGGCCGCGGTGCGCTCGGCGGCGGCGTCTGGGGCCTGCTGCTCGGCACGCTGTTCGGTGGCCCGATCGGCGGGCTCATCGCCGGCGCGGCCACGGCCGGCGGCGGCGCGCTCTACGCCAAGCTCGTCGACACCGGCATCAAGGACGCCACGGTCGCCCAGCTGCGCACCGCCGTTCCACCCGGACGTACCGGCCTGGCCCTGCTCGTCAGCCACATCTCAGTGGCCGATCTGCAGCGCGAGCTCGCCCGCTTCCCCGGCACCGAGTTGGTCGAGACCGACCTGCCGCCCGCAGCGGTCGCCGCGGTGCGCGAGGCTCTCAACGAGGCGAACCGCACGCCGTTTACCGACGCTCCGGCGAGCCCGGCCCCTCCTCCGACGACGGCGACAACGTGGGCGCCGCCTGAGTAGGCATCTGTCCCAGCGTCAGGGTGACCACGGTGATGCTTCCGGCCAGCGCACCCGCGGCCATCATCCCGTAGGTAACCCACGGCTGGCCGCCGCCGCCCGCCGGGAGGAGCACGTCACCTTCCGGGCGCGACGTCCCGAGCACAAGAACTGCCAGCAGCCACAGCACGAACGGCACGCCGGACGCCATGGGTGAGGCACCGAGCCAGCGGGTCAGCAGCGGTAACGCGACGTTAGCCACGATCGCCAGCAGCACCGACACCGGCGCCAGCATCGAGCCCCAGTACAGCGGGGTCAGCAGCACGGTGATGATCGCCGCCAGCACTGCTGACACCGCGCACACGACAATGCCCACGACGTCTAGCGCGCGACGCGGCTCGGGCGGTGCCGGCGGATCGACGGGCGGCGAGGCGGGTGGCTGGGCCGGCGCCGGGCGGGGCGCTCGGGCGGGCCGGCTCATGCGCCCGTCCCGCTGAACAGGTCGTTCTCATGTCCCTCGGCATCGTGATCAGGACCGAGCTTGCCCTGCGCGAGGCGGAAGTACTCGACCGCCATGACCTCACGGCCCAGCATGTTCGACAACGCGAAGAACGGACCGTCGACGGTGATCTGGCTGGCGTGCGCCGCTAACGCGGCCATCTTCGCCGCGGCGAACTCGCCGGCGTCGACGGCCGTTGTGATCTCGTCGTCGTCCACGCCGAACGAGAGATCCTCGACCCGCTCGACATCGACGAAATACGAGGACGAGGACGCCTTGAGCACCTCGAAGCCGCGCCGCAGCACGGAGCGGGGCGTGGCGGTCCAGTAGAGCTTGGCCACCACGTCAGCCGTCCGCTCAACGGCGGCGGTCGCGACCCGGTGGGCCATGATGTGGTCGGGATGCCCGTAGTCGCCGTTCGGGTCGTAGGTGACGACGACCTGGGGACGCACCTCATCGACGACGTCGACCACGGCGGCCACCGCCTCGTCGAACACCACCGGATCGCGCGACGCGCGCCAGAACGCGCGGCGGTGCGCGTTGGCCGGGGTGTCCATCATGCCGCTGTCGCGGAAATGCCCGGCGCCACCGAGGAACCGGTGATCGACAACGCCGAGGTGGCCCATGGCTGCGGCCAGCTCACCGATGCGATACCCCCCGAGCTGGTCGGCCTGGTCAGCGCCCAGCTGCGCCAATTCGGGCACCAGGATCTCGCCCTCCTCGCCGAGCGTGCAGGTGAGCAGGGTGACCTGCGCGCCCTCGGCGACGTAGCGCGCCATCGTCGCACCCGTGCCGATCGACTCGTCGTCCGGATGCGCATGCACCAGGAGCAGACGACGCGACGGCAGGCTCACAGCGTCGAAGACTACGTCAGGCGTACGAACCTACGGGCACTCAGGCATCCGGCGCCGCGTGCGCACCACCGGCGTCGGCGATGACGCCTTGGTCCTCGGCCACCGCGATGTCGGCTCGTACCTCGGGGAAGTGGCAGGCGCCGAAGTGACCCGCGGCCTTGAGTTCCAACTGCGGGACGTCGGTACGGCACCGCTCCTGGTCGGACTCGCTGAGCTGCTCGCGGTACTTCGGGCAGCGGGTGTGGAACACGCAGCCCGACGGCGGGTTGATCGGGCTCGGCAGATCGCCTCGCAGCAGGATGCGTTGCCGCTTGGTCTCCTTGTCCGGGTCAGGCACAGGCACCGCGGACATGAGCGCGTGGGTGTAAGGGTGCAGCGGCGCGCTGTAGAGGGTGTCGCGGTCGGTCAGCTCCATGATCTTGCCGAGGTACATCACCGCGACCCGGTCGGAGATGTGGCGGACGACCGACAGATCGTGCGCGATGAAGATGTAGGCGAGGTCGTACTCGCTCTGCAGATCCTCGAGCAGGTTGACCACCTGCGCCTGGATCGAGACGTCCAGCGCGGACACCGGCTCGTCACACACGATCAGCTTCGGCCGCAGCGCGATGGCCCGGGCCACGCCGATGCGCTGGCGCTGGCCACCGGAGAACTCGTGCGGGTAACGGTTGTAGTGCTCGGGGTTCAGCCCGACCCGTTCGAGCAGCCCTTGCACCTCGGACTTGATGCCCCGCTCGGTCTTGGTGCCCTGGATCTTGAACGGCGCGCCGACAATGGTGCCGATCGTGTGCCGCGGGTTCAGCGACGAGAACGGGTCCTGGAAGATCATCTGGATGTCGCGGCGGACCGGGCGCATCTGCGTGACGTTCAAGTTCGCCAGCTCGCGGCCCTCGAAGAGCACCGATCCGGCGGTCGGATCGTGCAGTTTCGTGATCACGCGACCGAGCGTCGACTTCCCGCAACCCGACTCACCCACCAGCCCGAGGGTGTCGCCCCGGCGCACCGACAACGAGACGCCGTCGACGGCCTTCACCGCGCCGACCTGTCGCTTGAAGAAGATGCCCTGCCGGATCGGGAAGTGCTTCTTGACCTCGCTGACCACCAGCAAAGCCTCGGGATCCTGGGCCGCGGGGTGGACGCTTTGCGGCGCTGCCTCGGTCGCGCTGCCGACGTTGCTGTCGACTGTCATCGTGTGACCCTCTTCCTGGTCAGCTGAGCTTGACCGAGATGTCGTTCGTCCAGATATCGTGCCGGGCCGCCTGATCGAGGTGGCACCGCACCGCGTGTCCGGGCGCCGTGTCGAGGAGGTCCGGATGATCCTCGAAACACTTTCGCCCGGGAACCCGATCGCTGTAGGCACAGCGCGGATTGAACACGCAGCCCTTCGGCACGTTGATCAGCGACGGAGGTTGGCCGGCGATGGGCTGCAGACGTTCCTGCCGGGTGCGGTCCAGGCGCGGCATGGACGTCAGCAGCCCCCAGGTATAGGGCATCTCCGGGCGGTAGAACACGTCCTCGACGCTGCCCCGCTCGACGCATTGGCCGCCGTACATGACCACGACGCTGTCGCAGGTCTCGGCGACCACCCCCAGGTCGTGGGTGATCAGCAGGATGGCCGAGTTGAATTCGCGCTGCAGATCCTTCATCAGTTCCAGGATCTGCGCCTGGACGGTCACGTCGAGCGCCGTCGTGGGCTCGTCGGCGATCAGCAACGCCGGGTTGCAGACCAGCGCCATGGCGATCATGGCCCGCTGGCGCATACCGCCGGAGAACGAGTGGGCGTAGTCGTCGAAGCGCTTGTCCGGGTTGGGGATGCCGACCCGGTCGAGCATCTCGACCGACAGCCGGCGGGCGGCCGCCTTGCTCACCTTGTTGTGGACGCGGTACGCCTCGCTGATCTGGGCGCCCACCGTGAAGAAGGGGTGCAGCGACGAGAGCGGGTCCTGGAAGATCATCGCCATCTTGCTGCCGCGCAGCCGGCGTACCTGCTCGTCGCTCGCCGCGTTGAGTTGCTCGCCGTCGAGCCAGATGGAGCCGGTGACCTTGGCCCGAGTACCCCGGTGCAGGCCCAGGATCGCCTGGCTGGTGACCGACTTGCCCGAGCCGGACTCGCCGACGATGCCGAGGGTCTGGCCGCGCTGGACGGTGAACGACAGCCCGTCGACGGCCTTCACTACACCGTCGTCGGTGGAAAAGTGCACCCGCAGGTCCTGCACGTCGAGGAACGCGGCCGGCGCGCTCTCGGCGTCGAAGGAAATGTCTTGCGCTGCTGCGGTCATGGTCCCATCATCTCTTCTCGTACCTCGGTCGGCCCAACTGATCGATGGCCGAGAGCTCGGTGTTCTAGGTGTAGCGCACCCTCGGGTCGATCGCGGCGTAGAGCAGGTCGACGACGAAGTTCATCACGATCACGGCTGCCGCCGCAATCAGCACGCCGACCACGATGATCGGCAGGTCGACGTTCTTGATGGCATCGATGACGGTCTTGCCCATACCGTCCAGATTGAACACCGATTCGGTGATCGCCGCGCCACCGATCACCGAGGCGAGATCGAGGCCGGCGATCGTCACGATGGGACTCAACGCGGCCCGCAATCCGTGCTTGATGACGATCCGCGACCGCGACAGACCCTTCGCCCGGGCGGTGCGGATGTAGTCCTCGGTCATCGTCTCGAGCATCTTCGCCCGGGTGAGGCGAACATAGAGCGCGGCATATACGGCCGCGAGCGTTATCCACGGCCCTATCATGCCCGACATCCACTTCTCCGGATTGCTGAATGGAGACACGTAGGCCGGCTCCGGCAAGAGGCTGTATTTGTAGGTAAGGATCTGCAGAATGATGAGCCCGATGAAGAACGTCGGGAACGAGTACCCGATCAAAGACACGCTGAGCAGCACCTTGTCCGAGAGCTTTCCCCGGCGCAGGGCGGAGATGACGCCGAACAACACGCCGAAGAACACCCAGAGAACGAACGCCCCCAAGCCGATCGACAGGGTGATAGGCGCCGCCCGACCGAAAATGTAGTTGATGGTGGTCTGCTGGCTGGGTGAATATCCCAGGCACGGCGCCTTGCAGTGCACGATGCTGCCGGGATTGGTCTTCTCGAGTTTCTTGTCGTCGGGAAAATCGCGTTCCTTGACAAAGCCTTTCAGGAAGTTGACGTACTGCGTCGTCATCGGTTTGTCGTAGCCGAGCGAGTGGCGGTTCGCCTCGATGAGCGCGGGCGTGCAGTTCTTGCCGCAGGTGAGCTTCGCCGGATCTGCGGGTATCGCGAAGAACAGCAGAAACGTGATGATGCTGATCGCCACGAGCATCACGACGATGGCAACGCATCGGCGCAGCGTGTACTGGAGCACGGCCTACCCTCGCCCGACCCGGGCGACGGTCTCACCTCCTTTCGGCTCTCGAGATCCCGTCGGGCCGGCCCCGGGAGGTTCCCCCGGGGCCGGCTCTGGGTGCTGCCCGCAGCACCCGCGTCCGCTATTGGACGGCGAGCGACGCCGGATCGGGATATCCGCCGAACCCGCTCCAGACGTCGAACCCCTTGATGTTCGAGCCGTGGATGAAGAACGCCTTGTCCGCCATCAACGGCACCACCACCGCGTCCTTGACGATCTTCTGATCAAGGGTCGACCACGCCTGCTGCAGCGACGCGTTGTCGGTGAGTTGCAGGGCCGTGTCGATGGCCTTGTTGGTCTCCGGGTCGTTGTACTCGGCGTAGTCGTTGCCGAGGAAGTTCGAGCTGATGTTCGCCCGTCCGTCGAACAGCGGTGGAATCACGGTGGACGCCGACGGCCAGTCAGCGCCCCAGCTGGTCCACACGACCTCTGAGGTCTGGCTCGGGTTGGCGATGATGTCGTAGTACTGGTCGTACCCGAGCGGGCTGACCGTCACCTTGAAGCCGGCGGCCTCGAGGTTCGCCTTGATCGAGGCAGCCGCCTTGTCCTGGGCCTCGGTCTTGCGGTACTCGTAGGTGATGTGCATGCCGACCTTGCCGGCCTGCTGCAGCAAAGCCTTCGCCTTGTTGGTGTTTCCCTTGTCACCGGTGTCGAACGCGTCGTACTTGGTGTAGGCCGGCAGGGCCGGACTGATGACCGAGTTGGTCGCGACCCCGGCCGTCGCACCGCCCCACGCCGTGACGTACGCGGTCTTGTCGATCGCCATGGCGATCGCCTGCCGCACACGGCGGTCGGGCACCTTCTTCACGTTGATCGACAGGTAATCGACGAAGGTCTGCTGACCCACGACGGCCCGCTTCATCAACTCCTTGTTGTTGTAGACCTGGGCCACGTTCGACGGCGGGATCGGGGTGACGGTGACCGTGTTCTTGGCGTTGCCGTTGTCGGCGATCAGCTTCTGCGCGATGACGGCCGCCGTGTCGCCGCTCGAGGTCACGATCTTGTCCGGATAGTCCTTGCGGACGCTGTCCGATGACGGGTCCCACTCGGGGTTGCGCACCAGAGTTCCGCCATGGGCGAGATCCCAGCTGCCCTGCAGCTTGTACGGCCCGTTGGAGAACGGCTCGTTGTCCATCTTCTTGACCGTGTCCTTGTCCTTGCGTACCGGCGCGAACGCCGTCAAGGTCAGCGTGCCGTCGAAGTCGGCCACCGGATGCCGAAGATGGAAGACGATCTTGTTCGTCGTGGGGCAGTCGATGGACTTGTCGTAGAGCGCCTGCTGGGCCGCGGTGCTGTGGTACGGGCCCTTGTAGTCAGGTCCACCGTCCTTGGCCCGCGGGATGTTCAGGTAGTCCATCGCGTAGGTGGGCCCGGCGGTGATGCCGTCGTCGGCGGCGAAGGTCCGCGAGATGCCGTACTTGAAGTCGGCACAGGTGACGGCCTTGCCGTCCTGCCACTTCACGTTCGGCTTCAGCGTGAACGTCCACGTCTTGGCATCCGCGGTGCGCTGGCCCAGGTCGGTCGCCATGTCCGGGACGATCGTCGTCCCGTCCGTGCCCTCGCCCTGCGCGAACGTCGTCAACGTACGGAACATCGTGCGGGTCGCGAAGGAGAGAGCGAGACCGATATAGATGCGCTGCGGGTCGAGGTGCGAATAGACGTCGAGGTTGTCGTAGTAGAGCGTGCCGCCCTTCTTCTGCCCCTGGTTGTTGGGATTGGCCGGGTTTCCGGTCTTACTGCCGCCTCCCTTGCCGCTGCTGCAGGCGGCGAGCGCGAGCACAGCCGCCGCGCCGACGGCGAGGCACCTCACCCCAGTTCTCGCGAATGCCATTCCAGATTCTCCTTGATATCGCGCCGTACCGGCGACGGCGTCGTGATTCCGCGACGATTGCCGCGGGGCGGATTTGGGTTCGATCAAAATCGATCGGCCTTCGGGTTGAGCGCATCGCCCAGTCCATCGCCGAGCAGGTTGAACGACAGCACGATCAGGACCAAGGTAATGCCTGGGACGAAAAAGTACGTCGGGTCGCTCTGCGAGTAGTTCACGGAATCGTTCAGGATGCTGCCGAGCGTCGGAGTGGTGGTCGGGTCGAGACCCAAACCGAGATATGCGAACGCGGCCTCGGTCGATACGTACGTCGGCAGGATGATCGTCGAGTAGATCAGAATGGGAGCGCGCAGATTCGGCAGCAGCTCCTTCCACAGGATCCGTCCGTTGCGGGCGCCGAGCGAGCGCGCCGCCTCGACAAACTCACGTTCCCGCAGCGAGAACACCTCACCGCGGATGATCCGGGCCAGATAGGGCCAGCCGAACACCGCCAGCAGGCAGACCAGATAGATGATCACCTTGGTGTTGTTGGGCGGCTGCCCGACCAGCACCGGTGACAGCGCCAGGATCATGATCAGCTGGGGGAACGCCAGGATCAGGTCCATCAGCCGTCCCAGGACGCTGTCGGTCCAGCGGCCGTAGAAGCCGGATACCAGGCCCGCGGCCACGCCGATCACCACGGTCAGGACGGTGGCCGCGAGGGCGATGCTCATGTCGAGCGTGATGCCCAGGAAGATCCGCGAGAAGACATCGGTGCCCACCGCCGGCACGACACCCAGCCAGTGCTTGGCGCTCGCTCCGCCGAAGGCCCCCGTCGGCAGCGAGCCGATGCCCTGCACCAGATCGGTATGGGGGGTGTTCGGATCGATCAGGTTGGCGGCTTTGAGGATTGGCGCGGCGATCGCCAGCAGCAGGATGAGGACGACCATCGCGAGAGCAACCATCGTCGTCTTGTCACGTTTGATGCGCTGCCAGGCGATCTGGCCGGGCGAGCGGCCTTCGATCGTCGTGAAACCGCCGGCAAGTGTCGGAGCCTCGACGAGGGCTTCGATCTCGCTGACGGGCACCGTCATGGCAGCGCTACGCCTCCGTCCCCGTCCAGATCGGCGGCCCGGTGTCTCGCCGCCTTTTTTCATAGCTTGTGGCTAGCGACGGAGGCTATTCCCTGGTACAGGGCCGATGGTCATCCGGGGGTGTCTTGTCGCCAGATCGTGATCGCTGCGTGACACCCGGCCGGGCCCGGCAAACCTGGTCGAACCGGCCTCGCTACGCAGCGGGCCGACCGGGAGCGCTCGCTGCGCCCACTGTGTCCACCACGGACTTCAGCGCCCGCTGGAGCGACTTGATCGTGCGGCGGCGGGACCGCGGCCAGCGCAGCCGGCGCTCGAGCGTGACCAGGACGCCGGCCCCGGTCTCGACCACGTAGCCCGTCATCGCCGCGGGCAGGGCGGCCACCGCTTCACGGACGGCCGGCAACGGTGCCCGCAGGACCGCGGCTACCCGGACGTGGCGGAGCCCCGTCACGGGCTAGCTTCGGCGATCACGCAGGAACGGCAAGGTGCGCCGCACCTCGGTCACGTGCTGCGCGCTCACGTCCGCGACGAGTACCGCCTCGCCGAGCGACGCCTCGACGAGCGTGCGGCCGAGCGGATCGATGATCGCGCTGTCGCCGGCGTGGGCGAGGTCCTTCACCGTGCCGACGCGGTTGGCGCCCAGCACGTAGGCCTGGTTCTCGATCGCGCGGGCCCGCAGCAGTGTGCGCCAGTGTTCGCGGCGCGGTTCGGGCCAGTTGGCCACCACCACGTAGAGGTCGGTGTCGGCGGCGAGCGCCCAGAACTCGTCGGCGAATCGCAGGTCGTAGCAGACGAAGAGGCTCACGCGTAGGCCTTCGACATCGACCGTGACGAACTCGGTGCCGGCGTCATAGCGTTCGTCCTCGCCGGCGTAGCTGAAGGGATGGATCTTCGCGTACCGGTGTACCGCACCGTCGGGTCCGGCGAGCACCGCGACGTTGCGCGCCTTTCCTTCCGCGGAGCCGTCACCCGACCATTGAGCGATCGAACCCACCAGCCAGCAACCGTGCTCGCGGGCCTGGTCGATCAGGAACTGCTCGTTGGGCCCGCCCTCGTGCTCGGCCACCCGTTCGGGATGCATCGAGAAGCCGGTGGCATACATCTCGGTCAGCGCGATGAGCCGGGCGCCGCCGGCAACGGCCTGCGCGACAAGGGGAATCAGCCGCTTGCGCGTCGCGACAGCGTCCTCCCACTCGATATCGTGCTGGATCGCGGCGACCTTCACGGCGCGGCTCCCTTCAGTCGGATCAGCGCCTCGGCCAGGACCTCGGGGCGCTTGCAGAACGCGACGCGGACGAGTGTGTCGCCAACAGCCGAATCGCAGAACACGCTGGTGGGTATCGCCACCACGCGGTTGTCGGACGGCAGCGCCCGGCAGAAGTCGACGGCGTCGCGGTGCACGTCGATCATCGCGAAGTACGTCGCCTGTGGGCGGATGACGTCGAAACCCAGCTCGTCGAGGCCGTCGCAGAGGACGTCGCGCTGTTGCCCCAGCCGCGCCCCGACGTTGACGTAGTAGCTGTCGGGCAGCGTCAACCCGAGGGCCACCGCCGGCTGGAACGGCCCGCCGTTGACGTAGGTGAGGAACTGCTTCACGGCGCGCACCGCGGCGGTCAGCGCCGGCGGTGCGCAGACCCAGCCGATCTTCCAGCCGGTGACGCTGAACGTCTTGCCGGCGCTGGAGATCGTGACCGTGCGCTCGCGCATACCCGGCAGGCTGGCCATCGGGATGTGCTCACCGTCGAAGATCAGGTGCTCGTACACCTCGTCGGTGATCACGACCAGGTCGTGCTCGACGGCGAGGTCGGCGATGAGCTGCAGCTCGTCGCGGTCGAAGACCTTGCCGGTCGGGTTGTGCGGCGTATTCAGCAGGATGGCGCGCGTGCTGCTGGTGACGGCAGCGCGCAGGGCGTCCGGGTCGAACGTCCAGCGCTGCCCGTCCGGTCGCAGTGTCACCACCCGGCGCTGGGCTCCGGACAGCGCGATGCACGCCGCATAGGAGTCGTAGTAAGGCTCGAACGTGACGACCTCGTCGCCCGCCTGCACCAGCCCCAGCAACGCGGCGGCGATGGCCTCGGTGGCCCCCGCGGTCACGAGTACTTCGGTCTCGGGGTCGAACTCCAAGCCGTAGAACCGGCGTTGATGGGCCGCGATGGCCTGTCGCAGTTCCGGGATGCCCGGCCCGGGTGGGTACTGGTTGTGCGAACCGTCGCGGATCGCCGCCACCGCGGCCTCCAACACCTCCGGCGGCCCGTCGGTGTCGGGGAAGCCCTGACCCAGGTTGACGCTGCCCGTGGCCACCGCCAACGCCGACATCTCGGCGAAGATCGTGGTGCCGAAGCCCTGCATCCGCACGACGAGCGGGTCCACCGAGGTCACTCGGTGAGCCTACGTCGGCCCACCGAGGCCCGTCGTGCGGCCGGGGCAGCCGGCAGACACGTCCTAGTCCAGGCGCACCCTCGGATCGACCACCGCATAGAGGATGTCGACGATGATGTTCGCGACGATCACGAAGAACGCAGCGAAGAGCACCAGGGCGAGGATCTTGGGCAGGTCGCCGTTGTTCACCGCCTCGGCCGAGAGCTTGCCGAGTCCCGGCAGGCTGTAGATGTATTCGGTCAGCACGGCGCCGCCGAGCAGGCCGCCGAGGTCGAGCCCGAAAATCGTGACGATCGGCGTGATGGCCGCCCGCAACCCGTGCTTGAGCGTGACCGTGCGACGGGGCAAGCCCTTCGCCGTCGCGGTACGGATGTAGTCCTCACCCATCGTCTCGATCATGTTCGCGCGGGTCAGCCGGACATAGCTGGCGCTGAAAATGGCCGCGAGCGTGAACCAGGGCAGGAGGTAGTTCTTGAACCAGGCGAGCAGGCCACCGGAGTCCCAGGGCAAGGCGGGGGCCTGGCCTGACGTGTAGGGCAACCAGTGCCAGTCGGTGTTGACCAGCAGGATCAACGTGAGGCCGATCAGCGGTACCGGCAGCGACACCCCGAGCGAGGCGACGCCGACGGAGACCTTGTCGATCAGCTTGCCCTTGTTGAGTCCGGCGATGACGCCCAAGCCCACACCGAAGAAGAGCCAGATGAGGGCGGCGCCCAGAGCGAGCGAGATCGTGTAGGGCAGCGCCTGCTTGATGGCGGCCCAAACGAACTGGTTGTCCTGGTAGGAGCGGCCGAAGCAGGGCCAGCCGCAGTGGTACCGCGCGCCGGGCGGGCCCATCTCCCGGCCCACGACCAGGCCCTTCATGTACTCCCAATATTGAGTGACCAGGGGTTTGTCGAGGCCGAGTGCGACCTTGATCTGGCCGATACGTTCGGGGGTGCAGCTCTTTCCACACGAATCCGCGGCAGGGTCCGACGGGCCGAGCGTGAACAGCCCGAACGTCACGATGCTGACCGCGATGAGCAGGCCTATCAACGCGACGAAGCGACGGATCAGGAACTTGACCATGGTGGTCGAGGTGGGCCGACCCTCACGGGCCGGCCCACCTCATCCTCCTACTCAGTCGTGCCAGCGGATTCCAAGCGTCTTACCGCGAGACTTACTGTTCGACGCCGATGAGATTCAGATTCGGCAGGCTCCAGATGCTCGAGACGCCCACGTTGTGAATCTTCGATCCGACCAGTGTCGGGTTGAGCGACGCCTGCAACGGGACGAACGGCCAGTTCGACGTCTGGATCTGGTTGGCCAGCGCGGCGAACTTCTGGTCGACCGTGGCCGGGGGCTCGGTCGATCCGGCCAGGTCCGTGATCTGCTTGGCCGTCGCCGGGTCGAAGTACTTGGAGAAGTTGTTCGTGCTCCAAGTCTTGCCGGTCGAGTCCGGGCCGATCACCGGTGGGACGATCGAGGCCATCGTCGGCCAGTCGGAGCACCAGCCGGCCATCGCCATGTCCACCGGACCCGGGTCGGTGCGCAGCGTCTTGTAGTACGAGTCCGTCGGGATCGACTGGATCGTCACGTTGACGCCGAGCTTCTTCAGGTCGCTCTGCACCTGCACCGCCACGGCCTTCTGAGCCGGCCGTCCCGCCGATACCCCGTAGGTGATCGACTTCGGGAACGTCTTGCCCTGTAGCAGCGCCTGGGCCCCCGCGGTGTCGCCCGTGTCCTTCAGGCCGAGGTTCGCCGGCTGGAAGCCACGCACGTTCGACGCCATGAACGACGTCGGGATCGAGCCGAACAACGGCCCGTTCATCGCGGTGATGATCGCCTGACGGTTGAGCGCCAGGGCGAACGCGTGCCGCACGTCGGCGTCCTTGAGCTTGTTCTCGTTGAAGATGTCGTAGAACACGCACGGGCCAGGGCCATTGACGAACCGGTCCTGGGCACTCTTGAGCTTGCTCACGTCGCCCGGCTGGATGTCGCTGGAGTTATCGATCGAGAGCGCGCTCTGGTCAGTGCCCTGGTTGGCGATCAGCCGCTGGCTGACCGTTGCCGGCGCGATACCCATGGTGATGTCGAACTTGTCCGGCAACGCCGGGCGGTTCGGGTCGGTAGCCGCCGACCAGTTCGGGTTGCGGCCGAGCACGAGTTCCTTGTTCGGGGTGTATTTCGTGATCATGTACGGACCCGAGGACACCGGCTTGAAGTCGTAGTCCTGCTTGGTGTCCAGCGCCTTCGGCACCGGCGCCGTGTAGAACAGCGACATCATCATGTCGGCGTCGGGCTGAGCGCCGGTGAAGTGGAACACCAGCGTGTAGGGGTCCGGGGTCTGGACCGAGGTCAGGTCCTTGTTCGGATCCTTGTACGGGCCGGCGTAGTTGTTGGAGTTCACCAACGTGTCCGCCATGTAGGTCGCGCCGTCCTTGTAGACGTCGGACGCGAACGAACGCTCGATGTTGTACTTGATGTCCGCGGCGGTGATGGGCGTGCCGTTCTGGAACTTCAGACCCTTCTGGATCTTGTACGTCCAGACCGTCTGGTCCTTGTTCGGGATGCCGATGTAGTCACCCGGCCCGGACTTGATGGCGAGGTCGGCCTTGATCACCGGCGCCTGGCCCGGCGTGTCGTCGAACACCGTCAGGGTGCGGTAGATCAGCTTGCCGACGTCACCGGAGTTGGTGACGTAGTTCTGCGCCGGGTCCAGGTGCTCGAAGTTGGACTGCACCAGGATGTTGACGGTGCCGCCCTTCTGCGTGAAGCCACCCTTGATGATGGCCGGGCCCGTCGAGGGGGTCCCGCCCGACGATGACGATGACCCGGAGGTCGACGGCGGGTTGGACCCGCTGGCGCCCGTGTCCTTTTTGCTGCTCGAGCAGGAAGCGACCAAAACGATCGCTGTGCCAGCCGCAACCGCTGCGATCAGCGGTCTCCGACGATTCATGCGAATCTCCATTTCTTTGTGTCTGACTCGCGCCCACGTGCGGCGCGACATTCTCTTGGCAAAGGTTGGTAAAGGTCTTAGTTCAGCCGCGGCTCGCACGGGGGTCGAGCGCGTCCCTGACCGCATCGCCGAACAGGTTGAACGCCAGCACCGTGAGCAGCAGCGCGACGCCGGGAACGATCATGACCCACGGGTCGCTCTGGTACCAGTTCTCGTTCTGCGCCTCGTTGAGCATCTGGCCCCACGAGGGCGTGGGGTCGCGCACGCCGACACCGAGGAACGAGAGCGCCGCCTCGGCCGTGATGTTCGTCGGGATCGCCAGCGTGGCGTAAATGAGCACCACGGCGACGACGTTGGGGATGATCTCCTTCATCACGATGCGCCCCGGGCTCGCGCCCAGAGCTCGGGCCGCCTCGACGAACTCACGTTCGCGCAGGCTCAGCACCTGACCACGCACGATGCGTCCGAGGTACGGCCAGCCGAAGAAGCCCAGGATGATCACGAGTGACACGATCGGCAGCGTGCTGCCGTGACCGAGGGAGGTGTGCCCGAGCCGGTCCTGCAGGATCGGCGTCAGGCTCAGGATCAGCAGCAGCTGCGGGAAAGCCAGCAGGAGGTCCATGAGCCGGCTGATGACCGAGTCGACGACCCCGCGGAAGTAGGCCGCGATGGCGCCGAGCAGCGTCCCGAGCACCACCGACACCAGCGTCGCGAGCAACGCGATGGTCAGGGAGACGCGAGCCCCGTAGACGAGCCGGGCGAAGATGTCCCGGCCGAAGACCGGAGATACCCCGAGCCAGTGCTCGACCGACGGCAGCCGGAATCGCAGCACGCCACCCGCCGTCGGACCGCTGAGACTTTGGCTGCCCTGCGAGATGATGTCCGGACTGTTATTCAGCTTGAGTGGGCCGTAGCCCTCGATCGCCGTGAGCACCGGCGCGAAGATCGCGACCAGCAGGAGCAGGACGATGAAGCCGAAGCTGAGCATCGCGACCTTGCTTCGGCGAACCCGCCGCCAGGCCAGCGAGTAGAGCGACCGACCTTCGATCGCCTGCTCCGACGTCCGCTCGAAACCACCGGACTCGGCTTCGGCGACGAGGGTGTCAATATCACCGGCGGGCATGGACATGGGCGGCGCAACCTCCTTGATGCTCACACCGGTGGGTGATGACCTGTACTCAGCTTGTGGCTAGCGACGGACGCTATAGCTCCCCGGATCGCCAGCACCCACCGGGTGCCCTCTTGTCGCCAGATCGTGACCGTTCCGCGATGCATTCTCAGCGACTCGCGCCCACACGCGAACCATATGGCCGAATCTCCCGAATCCTCGCGCACCCCCCATCCCCACTTTGCATCCGAGATCGACGCTGCGGACAGCGGGATCCCGACCGATCACGTCGATCCCAGATGCAATGTCGGAGGCTGTGGACAGTGTCTGCGGCGCAACGCATCGAGGCCTCATCCTGTGCGGATGCGCGAAACACCCGCCGAGCCTGTGCTCCGGCGCGCGGATGCCCTCGCCGCCGGCTGGACGGACAGCGCGATCCGGCACGCCGTCGACTCCGGGCGGTGGGAACGGCTTCGCCCCGGCATCTACGCACCTCGCCAAGACCCGCCGTCCGATGCGCGCGCCGCCGAGCGCGCCGACCACCTCACGAAGGCCACCGCCGCGGTGCTGGCCTGCCCTCGAGGTGCGCTCAGCCGTCACACGGCGGCGGTCGCGCACGGACTGCTGTTGCTCGGCTCGCTGCCCCGGTGGCCGGGCCTGACCGTGCCGTCCGGTACGGCATTGCGCCACCTGGTCGACGTGCACCTGCATCGCGCCGCGCTGGCCTTCGACACATCGTCGATATCGACGGCCGTCGGGTGATATCCATCGCCCGAACGGTCGCCGATCTCGCTCGCGAGTCCGGTATCGCGGCCGGCCTCGTTGCGGCGGACGCCGCGCTGCACGTCGGCGCGACCGATCCAGCAGCACTGGCCGCTGTCGTCGCGGAATGCAGCCGATGGCCGGGGGTGACACGGGCTCGACGCGTGGTGGAGTTGGCCGACGCCGCGGCCGAATCGCCGCTGGAGTCCCTGAGCCGGCTGCGGATGATCGAGCACGGATTGCCGGCGCCGACCCCGCAACAGGTGATCCGCGACACCGCTGGGCGATTCGTCGCGCGGGTCGACTTCTACTGGGACGAGTACGGGGTCGTCGGCGAGGCCGACGGTCTGGGCAAGTACGACTCGCCGGCGTCCCGGATCGGCGAGAAGAAGCGCGAACTGCAACTGGAGTCCTGCGGGCTGATCATGGTCCGCTGGGGATGGGACGACGTCTGGCAATTCGGCGCGGTGGCGGATCGGCTGCGGTCGAGGTTCCGGCTGGGATTGCGGCGGGGTGGCGGCGGTCAGCGGGGCGGGCGGTCAGCGGTTGGTGCCCCGGTGTGAGGGCGCAGTCAGCGGCGGCGGGCGCGCTGCTTCTCGCGGTCCTGGGCGGGGAGGATCACCTTGCGCATGCGCACCGCCGCGGGGGTGACCTCGACGCACTCGTCCTCGCGGCAGAACTCCAACGCCTGCTCGAGGGACAGTTGCCGATGCGGGATGAGGCGCACCAGTTCGTCGCCCGTGGACGAGCGCACGTTGCTGAGCTTCTTCTCCCGCGTCGGGTTGACGTCCATGTCGTCGGAGCGCGCGTTCTCACCGACGATCATGCCCTCGTACACCTCGGTGGTGGGGCCGACGAACATCGTGCCGCGCTCCTGCAGGTTGAACAGGGCGTAGGCGGTGACCGGGCCGCGGCGATCGGCCACGAGGGATCCGGTCGGACGGGTACGCAGCTCCCCGGCCCACGGCTCGTAGCCGTCGAACACGTGATGCAGCAGGCCGGTTCCTCGCGTCTCGGTCAGGAACTCGGTGCGGAAGCCGATGAGGCCGCGCGCCGGCACCCGGTATTCCATGCGGACCCAGCCGGTGCCGTGGTTCACCATCTGCTCCAGGCGCGACTTGCGCAGACCGAGCAGCTGGGTGACCACGCCGACGTACTCCTCCGGGACGTCGATGGTCAGTCGCTCGACCGGCTCATGCACCTTGCCGTCGACCGTCCTGGTGACGACCTGCGGCTTGCCGACGGTCAGCTCGAATCCTTCGCGGCGCATCAGCTCGACGAGGATGGCGAGCTGCAGCTCACCGCGTCCCTGCACCTCCCACGTGTCGGGGCGCTCGGTCGTCATGACGCGCAGCGAGACGTTGCCCACGAGCTCGGCGTCGAGGCGGGTTTTCACCAGCCGGGCTGTAAGTTTTGTGCCGGATTCCCCAGCCAGCGGCGAGGTGTTGACACCGAGCGTGATCGAGATCGAGGGCTCATCAACGGTGATGAGCGGCAGCGGGCGCGGGTCGTCCGGATCGGTCAGCGTCTCGCCGATCGTGATCTCGTCGATGCCGGCGATGGCGATGATGTCGCCCGGACCGGCCTCGTCGGCCGGTACGCGATCCAGCGCCTGGGTCATCAACAGCTCGCTGATCTTGACCCGCTGCATGCTGCCGTCGGTGCGACACCAGGCCACGTTCTGCCCGCGGGTGATCCGTCCACTGTGGACACGACACAACGCGAGACGCCCCAGGTACGGCGAGGCATCGAGGTTCGTCACGTGCGCCTGTAACGGCGCGCGCTCGTCGTAGGACGGCGCCGGGATCGTCGTCAGGATCGTGGCGAACAGCGGCCGCAGATCCGACTCGGCCGGCATCGCGCCGTCGTCCGGGCGCTCGAGCGACGCCCGGCCGGCCCGGGCCGAGGCGTAGACGATCGGGAACTCGATCTGGTGCTCGTCGGCGTCCAGATCGAGGAACAGCTCGTAGGTCTCGTCGACCACCTCGGCGATACGCGCGTCGGGGCGGTCGACCTTGTTGATCACCAGGATGACCGGCAGCCGGGCCTCGAGTGCCTTGCGCAGCACGAAGCGGGTCTGCGGCAACGGCCCCTCCGACGCGTCGACGAGCAGCACCACACCGTCGACCATCGCCAGCCCGCGCTCGACCTCGCCGCCGAAGTCGGCGTGCCCGGGAGTGTCGATGATGTTGATCGTCGTGCGCTCACCGGACGGCGACTTGTAGTCGACGGCGGTGTTCTTCGCGAGAATCGTGATGCCCTTCTCGCGCTCGAGATCCATCGAGTCCATGGCGCGTTCCTCGATGTGATCGTGCGCACCGAAGGCCCCGGTCTGCCAGAGCATCGCGTCGACCAGCGTCGTCTTGCCATGGTCGACGTGCGCGACGATGGCGACGTTGCGCAGATCGTCTCGCGTCTTCATCGGGCGGCGGCCCTCCCCGTGGCCTTGCCAGCGCCCTTCCCGCGGTACGGGCGGCGCGCCTGACGCTGACCACCCGGTACCGAGCGAGCGCTCTGATGCGCCGGACGAGACGGTCGGGCCGTGCGGGCGGGCCGGGCCGGGCGCTGCGGCGCAACCGGGCGCAGGTCCTCGCCGGACGGACGGCGCCCGCCGGTGATCTTCGCCACTACGGCATCGCCGGGCACGACATCGCGCTGCTCGGGCCGTACCCCGGCGTCGGTCAGCAGGCGCCGCGTGGTGCGCTCCTGGTCGGGCGTGACGAGCAGCACGACCAGACCGCTCTCGCCGGCCCGGGCGGTACGTCCGGAGCGGTGTAGGTAGTCCTTGCCGTCCTGCGGCGGGTCGACGTGCAGGACGAGCGAGACGTCGTCGACGTGGATGCCGCGGGCGGCGACGTCGGTCGCGACGAGCACCGGGATACTGCCGTCACGGAACGCCTCGAGCGCGCGATTGCGCTGCGCCTGGGTGCGGCCGCCGTGCAACGCCCCCGCGGCGACGCCGACCCGGCCCAACTGCTTGGCGAGACGCTCGGCGCCGTGCTTGGTGCGGACGAACAGCAGGCTGCGCCCGGGTCGTCCGGCGATCTCGGCGACCACGCTGAACTTGGACTCGTGCGCCGTGCGGAACACGTGATGGCTCATCGTGTCGACGGCCGCCTGCGCCGAGCTGACCGCGTGCACGGCCGGATCGGTGAGGTAGCGGTCGACCAGGGTGCCGACGTCGCCGTCGAGCGTGGCCGAGAAGAGCAGCCGCTGGCCGTCGCCCGGCGTCAGGTCGAGCAGCCGGCGCACGACCGGCAGGAAGCCGAGGTCGGCCATGTGGTCGGCCTCGTCGAGCACGGTCATCTCGATGTCGGACAGCGAGCACGCCCGCCGCTCGATGAGGTCGACGAGCCGGCCGGGCGTGGCCACGAGGATGTCGACGCCCCGTTCGAGCGCCGAGATCTGCTTGCCGATCGGCAACCCGCCGGCGACCAGTCGAACGCTGACCCCGCGGGCCTGGGCGAGCGGGCTGATCGCGTCGGTCACCTGCATGGCGAGCTCACGAGTGGGGACGAGAACCAGCCCGCGCGGACGCCGGGGCGCCGCGTTCTGGCCGGCGTCGAGCCGGGCGATCAGCGGCAGCCCGAAGGCCAGGGTCTTGCCGGCCCCGGTGGCGGCGCGGCCGAGCAGGTCGCGACCGGCCAGGATGTCGGGGATGGTCGCCGCCTGGATCGGGAACGGCGCTTCTATACCGGCACGCAAGAGCGCGCTGACCAGGCCGGCCGGCAGGCCGAGCTGGCGAAAACCGGGCAGGTTCTCGGTCGGCACGACCTGCACCGGCAGGTCGTCCCACCGGGAGCGGGCACGGGCATGGTCGAGTTGTCTGGGCACAGCGGATTCCTTCGGAACGTGGCGCGTCCCGGCAATCCGCGATCAGATTCTGGTACGAGCCCGACGCGCGCTGGCGCGTCGCGGTGGTTGGCGCCGATCAGGGAGATCGGCGACGGCTCCGGGTGGTTGGCCCGTTAGCGCTGTTTAGTCTACCCGGTCGGCGGACTACTTCGGACCGGACGCGTCCGCGCGCGCCGTAGGGCCGCCCGCAGGCACCATCCCCACAGGCCGAGCAGTACTGCCGCCCCGGTGATGCCGAGCACCGCGCTGGTCGGATCCCACTGAGCCGGCAGCGGGATCACGTCGGCGGCATCGAGGTTATAGACGACCCGGTGCTTGGTGCCCATCCGCCAGCGGTAGACACCGAGCAGGTCCTTCGCGACGAGCTTCTTGTCGTCGCTAGTGAACGTGCCCCCGGTGATGCACAGCTTCTGCTGGCAGTTGTGCGTGGTGACGACGAAATCGCCACGTGTGCCGGACGGCACGTCCTGGATGCGCGTCGCGAGCTGGCTGGATCCGTGCCAGAGCATCAGCACGCACAGGACCGGCAGCACGATCCAGAACAGCGCGGCCGCGACGCTGGGCAGCCGGTCCACGCCGCGGGCCGGCGCGCCCGGCGTGGCCGGCGTGGCCGGCGTGGCCGGCGTGGCCGGCGTGGCTGGGGTCACGGCTGCGGTCACGGCGCAATGATCCCAGCCGCCGGCACCAGACGGTCAGCGGGCGGTCAGCACACGATCAGCGGCCGGCGCTGATCGCGCGACTGCGCTGCTCGACGCCGGGACCGCCGTACGGGTAGTCGGCGGGCGCCGGGTCGCTCGCGTCGTCCAGGAACGCGGTCTCCTCCGGTGTGAGGTGTAACTCCGCGGCACCCAGGTTGTCGTCGAGTTGCTCGACCGTGCGGGCCCCCAGGATCACCGACGTCACGGTCGGACGGTCGGCCAGCCAGGCCAGCGCCACCTGGGCCATCGACCCGCCGCGCTTCTCGGCGACCTCGCGCACCGCGTCGACGACGTCCCACGTGCGTTCGACCCGACTGCGCCGGTCATACGCCTCGACGCCGCGCTGGGGGTTCTCACCGAGCCGGGTGGCGCCGGTGGGTGGCTGCTCGCGGCGGTACTTACCGGTCAGCCAGCCCCCGCCGAGCGGCGACCACGGCAGCAGGCCCAGTCCGGTCGACTGCGCGGCCGGGACGATCTCCCACTCGATCTCGCGCACCAGCAGGTTGTACTGCGGCTGCAGGGTCACCGGACGGGCCAGCCCGCGGAACTCGGCGATGTCGACCGCCTTCTGCAGCTGCCATCCGGTGAAGTTCGACAGCCCGACGTAGTGCACCTTGCCGGCCCGCACGGCGTCGTCGAGGAAGCGCAAGGTTTCCTCGAGCGGGGTCAGCGGGTCGTAGGCGTGCACCTGGTAGAGGTCGACCGCGTCCACGCCCAGGCGCCGCAGGGACGCGTCGAGTGCCGCGGCGAGATGGTGCCGCGACAGGCCGACGTCGTTCGGCCGGCGTCCCGTGGGGAATCGGCCCTTCGTGGCCAGGACGATCTGGTCGCGGGCCTCGGACCGGGTGGCCAGCCAGCGTCCGACGATCTGCTCGCTCACTCCGGCGCTGTACACGTCGGCGGTGTCGATCAGGGTGCCGCCGGCCCCGACGTAACGGTCGAGCTGAGCGTGCGCGCACGCCTCGTCGCTCTCGGTGCCGAACGTCATCGTGCCCAGGGCCAGCGTCGAGACGACGGCGCCGCTCGCGCCGAGCATCCGGTATTCCATGTCCGTCTCCTTAGGGTCGGGCGGTCGTCTGCCCCAGCATGGCTCGCTTCATGTCGGGTTCAACGGCTGCGGGCGCCGGCAGAATCCAGATCCGGCGCGTCTATCGGCGATGCGGCTCATCGCGAACCGCGATGGCGTTGCCGCGTCACCAGTTCCAGCAGCGCGCGAGCCGCGGCGGACAGACGCCGACCCGGTGCCGTCGCGACCGAGATCGTCCACGTTACGGCGACGTCCTTCACGTCGAGGGGATGCAGGTCGCTGAACGCCCGGGCGGCCGAGGCCGGCAGGAACGCGAGGCCCAGCCCGTTGCGGACCAGCCCGGCCGCGGCCTCGTAGGTCGCCACCTCGAACGGCACGGCGCGCTGGATCCCCACCGCGTTGAACGCGTCGTCGACGACGCCACGGACGCCGAACCCGACGGGGAAGTCGACGAACGTCTCGTCGGCGAGCTGGGCCCGGGTCGCGGTGCGGCGCGACGCGAGCGCGTGGTCCCGGTTGCAGATCAGCCGCAGCTTCTCGGTGGCGAGCGGCGTGAGGTGGATCCCGGCGGGCGCGCGGCTGGACAGGCCGACCAGGGCCAGGTCGAGGGTGCCGTCGCGCAGTGCCTGCATGTGGTCGGTCGAGCCGCCCGACGCCTGCCGCAACCGGACCAGTACATCGGAGTGTTGTTCGTGGAAACGGCCGAGCACTGCGGACAGGTCGATCGGCCCGGTGGAGAGCATGGTGCCGACGTTGACGGTCCCCCGCAGGCCCCCGTGGACCTCGTCGACGGCGTCCCGGGCCTCCTGCGCGGCCGCGAGCGTCGCCCGTGCTGCCGGCAGCAGTGCGGTGCCGGCATCGGTCAGCTCGATCTGACGGCCGGCCCGGTCGAACAGCGCACCGCCGAGTTCACGTTCGAGGCGGCGGATCGACGCCGATACGGCGGACTGCACGACGTGCACGCGGGCGGCGCCCCGGGTGAAGCTGCGCTCCTCCGCGACGGCCACGAAGTACGCCAGCTGGTGCAGTTCCACGCCCGGAAGTATCGCCGGACGCGATGACACGGAGCAACCCTGATCGCTAAGCGCGATCGTCGCGTCCGGCCGTGTCGAGCAACCGGCGGGCGACTATCGCGAGCACGACGACAAGCACCGCGGCGAACCACACCAGCGTCACCTTCGCCGACACGAACTGGGTGGCTAGCCCCAGCGCCAGTACCGGCACCGACAGGCCGACGTAGGACGCGAGGAACAGTCCGGCCAGCGCCTCGCCCCGCATCTGTGGCGGCGCGAGGCCGAGCACTGTCGTCACGCTGCCCTTGAACGCCGCCCCGGCGCCGCCGCCCACCAGCGCGCCGCCGATCAGGAACGTGGTCAGGTCCGGCAGCCACGCCCCGGCCGTCAGCACCACCAGTCCGGAGATGAGCACGGTGAACCCGACGCCGAGCTGGTTGCGTAGCCGCGCTCGGGCGAGCACGACCTGGGCGAGCGCCGCCGCGCCGAACACGATGAACGTGGCGAGCCCGGCCAGGGCGTGGGAGCGCTGGTGCAGCGTGCCGGCGAGAATGGTGCCGGCGAGTGAGGTGAACAGCCCGAAGACGGCGAACTCGGCCAGGCCGGCGCCCGAGGCGGCGAAGTAGCGGGCCCGGGCCTCTCTCGGTATGGAAACACGCTGGGGCCGGTACGCGCGAGACGTCCGATCGACCGTCTCGGGGGTCATCGCGACGGCGAACCCGCCGATCACCAGCAGCGCCAGGAACACGAGGTAGGGCACCACCAGCGGATGCGGCCCGTACTGCGCGAGCAGTCCGGCGATGAGTGGCCCGAGTCCGATGCCGCCGAGGTTCGCGGCCGTCGCCACCACGTCGGCCCGGGTCCGGGAGGCGTCCGGGCGCGCGGCTGCGTGCAGTTCGGTGATGTGCGCCGTGGCCGTCGCGGTGAGCATGCCCACGCTGATCCCGGACACGAACCGGGCCACCAGCAGCCCCGGCACGCTCAGCCAGACGATGAACAGCACGCCGGCCACCACATCGATCAGGACGGCCGGCACCAGGATCCGGCGCCGGCCCAGCCAGTCCGACGTGTGGCCGGCCAGGAAGAGACTCACCACGACGCCGATTGCATAGGCGGCGAACACCAGCGTCACCGTGAACGAGCCGAAGTGATCGCGTTGTTGGTAGAGCACGTACAACGGCGCCGGCACCGCCGAGAACGCCATCATCACCGCGAATGCGTACGCGATCAGCCAGAAACCACTGCGGTGACGGCGGCGTAGGCGGTCGGCGGTGATCAGCGGAATCGTGGCGAGTGCGGACACGTCGTTCAGTCTCGGCTCGACGGATCATCGCGTCCAACGACTAGTTGTGCTGATTCACATCACCAAACGCGATGAGGCTGTGCTCCTGACGGTCGGGCTTGATCCTCATGATCAAGAGGGAGAAGTGGTCGCCCTGGCAGCCACTTCTCCCTCTTGATCATGAGGACCGTGTCGCGGACTTCAGCCGTGCCGAAACCCCGTCGACGCCGCCGCTACACGTTGAAGCGGAACTCGACGACGTCCCGCACCCGAATACCGTCAGAGCGCCGGAACGAGCAGCGTCAGCGCCGGCTGCGTTCTTGTGAGCGCCTCGTCCAACGTGGCCAGCCTGGCATCCGGCCGGGACCCAGCCAACGAAGCCAGGTACGCGTCGGTCACCTGGCGATGACCTCGCACGTGGTCGAGGTTCACGTCCGCGTACGACAGCGAGTCCGGCCAGAACTCGTA
>Ga0137412_10000176_pt1 | contig 41095 bp, 45 predicted proteins | sample CZODoug2_1_16fun_FD_122160 | JGI IMG/M metagenome (GOLD analysis project Ga0137412, IMG submission 122160) | Vadose zone soil fungal communities from Angelo Coast Range Reserve, California, USA - CZODoug2_1_16fungal (Hybrid Assembly) | ecosystem: Environmental > Terrestrial > Soil > Vadose zone...
AGGAGTTCCTTGGCGGTCGTGTCCACCATGGTCTGCAGCGCAGCCTGGTCGATTGGCTTGAGCGCCGACGAGCCGGCTCTGGAATCAGGCCGCTCGCACGCTGCGATCAGGAGAACGACGCCGAGCAACAAGCTCGCGCCAGCGCGTATAGGAAATTTCAACGTCATTTGCCGATGATCACTTTGCCTGATACCTCAAAATATCAAAGGCACATTATAAGATCTAACGAGACAGAAGATCAGCGACCGCGCGAGTTAGAAGTGAAATAGGTCAGGCTAAGCGTAAGGACAGGTCGCTGTTCGCCGCATCCCATGGTTAGATGTTGTCGGCCGTCACCGTTTCCACCCAGTGTGCGCGCCAAGCAGGGGCCTCGAATGGGTCGGCAAAGTATTGGGTTTCATGCGACACTTTTCCATCCCGAAACTCCATAATGCTCACGGAGTAGGCACGCTTCCCTTCGTAGATAATCACGTACTCAGTGATCCAGAGATTGCCCTTTCCCACGATCCGACGGACCGAAAACCCCGATGGCCTGCCAGGATGATGACTACGAAGCGCCTGCAGGTTACTCCGACCGGGAATTACCTCTCCTGATTGTGGGTACTCGCACACGATGTCGTCATGGTAGATTTCATATTCGGCAACTTGATCACCCGCAGCAGACGCTGCCCAATGCCGATCAATAGCCATCCGAATGTTCTGCTCTTCCATTAGCGACTTCCTTTAGCGTTTACGTATTCATCACGCTGAACTTCTTCGACATCTAACGAGACGGAGTTGAGCCACCCGCCTCAGGCGGGCGGGCGGCGAGATTTGCTTCACTCTCAACTATCGTCTCTCAACCCCCAACTTTCTCAGTACAACGGCCCGCCTGAGGCTGGTTGACCCAGCGCTTGGTTAGGGATTGCACTTAAATTCTCTGAACAACCCCACATATTCGTACTGAGTGATGAGCTGGATTTCTTCGACACAACCAGCCCCCTGGCGTCACGCTAGGGCGGCGGTCGCGGTGTACGAGTAGGCCGCGGCGTTGAAGTTGGCAGGGGCGTAGGCGTTGAAGTAGGCGCTGGCGTAACAGTAGGTGTAGATGTGGATGAGGGAGTGGCACTCGGCGCAGGAGTACCGGCCGGGGTAGGACTGCCAGTAACTATCAGACTTGTTTCCTCGCCTTCCTCATTTGGTTCCTTTTGATAAGTGATAAGAAACGTGGCACCTGCTACCGGAGGGATCTTCACTTCAGTCGGACCAGCAATGATCACTTGGCTACCGATTTCCGGGAAATTTTGCGAATTAATGCCTGTGCTAGAATCAATTCGAGTCGCGGTAAGAACATTCGCGATCCCGCCAGCATTACCGCTCAGTGGCACACGGACGACGCCACGGTCGGTGCCTCCTTCCTGAGTAAAATTTACGATCTTGAGGAAGCGATCTTCAGGGACTGGGATTGTGAGCTGTGAACTTGTAATGATCTTGCTCTTAAATTCTCCCTCATTTCGTTCTTTTTTATAACTGATAAGAAGCGTGGCACCCGCTACCGGAGCGACCGACACTTCAGCCGGACCTGCAATGATCAGTTGGCTACCGATTTCCGGGAGATTTGGCGAATTAATGCCCGTGCTAAGATCGATTCGAGTCGCGGTAAGAACATTCGCGGCCCCGCCAGCATCACCACTCAGGGTCACACCGACGACGCCGCGGTCGGTACCTCCTTCCTGAGTAAAATTTGTGATCTTAAGGAAGCGATTTTCAGGGACTGTAATTGAGAGCCGTGAAGTGGTAATGATCTTGCTCTTGAATCCTCCCGCAAAAACAAAGCCAGTATTCAGGAGAAAGAAGGCAACCAACCACCGGCTGAGATGCATTTTGTTCGTCATGTGCGCGGAGGCCACAAAAGCAAATTAGAATCGATCGTCGTCACGTCAACGGACCTGTAATCGGGGACTAGCAGAACAATCAGTGAGCGGCGCATAGATGCAGCGCTCGAACTACGGGCGCGGCGAGGGCGTCGGCTGACTCGTCGAGGTCGGGGCTGCTCTTGGTGTAGGTGCGTTACTCTTCCCGGAAAGGCCTTTCTGTAACTCATCTGTGATTCTTTGTTTAACCATGTTCTGAATGGCATCCTGAAACGAAGGGGATGCAGTAGCGACTGGTTGAGGTGCTGGCGTCTCTCTGTTCTTATCAACCGAGCGCATGACCGCCGGCGCGAAAATCACTGACACAATGGCAAGCGTGAGGAGCAACGCCGCGATGATAAAGATCGCGCGCGCAACCGGAGAAAGTCCTTTGCGCCCCGCGGCGCCAGGCGCGATGCGTCGTACCCCGGCGACACACGCCGGGGGCGCGGGATTGCCAATCGTCTCGGCATAAAGGTTGACCAACGAAACAACAACTCCGTGTTTCACTTCCACATCGCCTAGTTCATGCAGGTAAGGCTGCCAACGACGATGCTGCCCCAGATCACCCGCAAAGCGCTTGCTCACCAGAATGTGGCCTGCGTCGCCGCAATCCATCACCCGACGCGCGAGATTGATTCCTACGCCGGAAATGTTTTCGCGCGTGTTAGCATCCCTGACGTGCTGCACCGGCCCGCTGTGGATTCCCATCCTCACCGGCAGGCTCGGTTGCGCGCGCAAAGCCCGGCTGACTTCTAAGGCGCACTCGGCAGGCCCCTCCACTGAACCGCTGAAGACCAGGGCCATACCGTCGCCGGTCGGCAAGATGATCAGCTGCCCCGCTGCTTCTGCTTCACGCACTGCGTCGGTATTGCGGACAATCTGATTCAACTCCTGAAGCGCTTCTGATTGTTCGTCGGTCAGCAGCTTGGAATACTCGACAATATCGATGAACAAGACATGCGCGATCTCCAGGCGCGGCTTGGTTTTCTCGTCATCCTGCATTTGCCGGCAAACATTAAGCGCACTCCGTCGATCGCTCTAGACGATTTTTTTTGCCCGCCATTTCGCCGACGGCAGTTTTTTTTCCGAACCGCGCACTCAACGATCTAACGAGACACAAGATCAGCGATCGCTGGCAAAGACGCGCCTGCCTGCAAGTGTGGTCATGGAAATCGTAGAACGCGGAGCGGCCAGCGGTTCGCCGCATTGCACGATGAGGCGTTGCGGTTTTTGGAAAGCGCGTTCCTCATCGGTTGTCTGCGATTGGTTTCCGGGTTTTGGAAAGGAGAGTAAGAAGCGTTGTTAAGTCTCTACGCTCAGCCTCTGACAAACGTAAGACTTTCGGGACATCTGGGAATGCGTATAAGCGTTCATTCTCGAGGGGCGCGGTCTTGATAATGCGCTCTCTAACAGTCTGAAACGGAGCATCCTCTCCTTTCAGCAATAACGGAAGATCGCGGCGCTCGGCAGCTCGCTCGATAATCCAAATGAAAGTGCCAGCGAGATAGTAATCTGTAATCGTAGGTTTGTTGCCGCCGCCGCCGTTCCAAAGCATACGAACCTTCGACACCTCATCTGCATGAGAAAGGCTGTAAAAGAAATAGTAGAAGGTGCTGGTCGCGTCTTCGCCCTCGGTAGCGAACGTGACCGTGCGCTTATTATTCGCTTGGTCAATGGGGAGAGGTTCCCGCCCAGCATTCACAACAAACAGCAGTGCGAATGAGATCAAAATACTACAAGCCAGGATTTTCATCTGTGCGTAGCAGCGCCTAACGCCGCAGTTCAGGTGCGGCTGGCGCGCGTAGCGGGCCAGCCGTCACATACAACGGCATTGTTGGGCGTCAACGGTCTCACGGCTACGATTTGCCCATTACGATGTGTGTGGCATTTTCCGATGCCACATGCTCTTTGCACCGGTAGCCGAGCGCTGGCAGGTCAAGCCCATGAAATAGATGCTCTCCAGACCCGAGGAGGATCGGTGCAATCGCAATATGCAGCTCGTCTATCAACGCCGCCTGCAGGAATTGCCGAACGGCTGCGACCCCTCCTCCAAGGCGAACATCCTTGCCATTTGCAGCTTCACTTGCACGAGCCAAGGCAGAGCCGATCCCATCAGTCACAAAATGAAATATCGTGCCGCCTTCCATTTCAACGGGTTTGCGCTCATGGTGCGAAAGCACAAATACGGAGGTGTGGTACGGCGGATTATCGCCCCACCAGCCTTTCCAACTGTCATCCGGCCACGGGCCGCGAATAGGACCGAACATGTTACGCCCCATTATCCAGGCGCCGATGTTCTCGAATCCCCGAGCTGCAAAGTCGTTGTCTATACCGGTCGTGCCAGCTTCGTTTCTGGACATCCGCTGAAATGTTGCGGTAGGAATAATCCACTCATGCAACCCTTCGCCGCCTTTGCCGAGAGGATTGTCCAGGCTTTGCTCTGGGCCGGCTCCAAACCCATCCAGGGAAATAGAAAAACTCTCAACTCTTAGCTTACTCAATGTCGCCTCCTATTTAGCTATGCTTCTTGGCATCCCTTCGACTGCAATGAGCGTAACTTCTCGTACGCCGTATTCTCTGACATCGGGCTCCCGTCTTGACCGATGCCGCACGCCATACGCCGGCGTGCTGCCTTGAAGCCAATGACGACCTCCTCTGCGCCGAGTAACCGCCCGTGGCGAAAGATGTAGAGATAGAGCGCTTGCTCGTATGTATCGAGTTTTGGAGCGAGGTAATCTTGGAATTGCTCGATGAACTCGTGAGTGTCCATACGCTAATAGGTTCGTTGCGGTCTAACGAGACAGAGATAAGCCACGGCTATCGTTGAATAACAATACGGCGGGAGTGCGTGAGCCTAGCGAATGGAGCGGCGGGCCAAGCGACATAGAAGGTAAAACGACGAGGGTAGGAGCGAGTGAGTGTGGGCAATAAACGAGTTTCAATCGCACTAGGGTAGCCGGGCACCGAGACGAAGTCGAGGGTGTCATGGCAAACACGCTGAACTTGCAACCCGACGGGGCCGTTGGCTTCATCGACTGGTTAGGGGGGATATCCATGATGTTTCGTGAAGTATGCTTGCGCTCGTTTGTCCGCAGCAAGCATCGCTTGCTCACAGGTCGGACAATAATACGCCGGACCCGGAACGGAAAACTCTTTTGTCCGACGCAATGACGCGTATGGAAACAGAGAGTTCGGGTTGCAGCGGCTGACGCGAGCCGTCTCTCCCATGAAGTCAATTATTGGCAACGGTCGAGGAAGCCAAAATGCCTCCGCTTTGAGAATCGGTTTGTGGTGAAGTGCGCAAATCCACTGTCCCGATGGTAGCTTGATCTGAGAATCGGGCAGCTACGGACAATCGTCGGAGGCGGATACGAACGTGCTTCCGACGAAAAGACTGACAAAAGCCACGGAGAAAAATCTGCGCACGGAATTAGCCCTAACGAGAAAGAGATAAGCTACGGCAGGGTGTCGTGGCAAACACACTGAACTAAACACACTGAACTTATTTCGAAATGGGGCCGTTGGCTTCATCGATTGGTTAGACCTGTTCATGGCTATCGCTGTGGCATCGGCGGCTTATGGCGGGACAGCTTCCACAGGATGCCCTCAATGCGGTTGGATGGAGGAAATGGTGGTAACTGAAAGTCACCGATAAGCTGATTATCCTGGACGATGACTCGCACACGATCGTTCAACTGCGCCGACACGCTGAAGCTGCCAGACGCGTCGGTGATAGCTGATGCGTCGATGCCGAAGGTGTCCACCGGGAGCAAACTGAACGGCTTCCGACCTGACATGAAAGATACGCGCGCTCCGGCAATGGGTGTGCCGTCGGAGACGCGCAGGACACGACCCGAAATGTACCGCCGCGGCGGATTGTCGAGATAGGTGACGCAGCCAGACAATCCGATTGTAAGTGTCGCAAGCCAGAGAACACGTATCATGGGCCTAACGAGAAAGAGATAAGCCACGGCAGGGTGTCGTGGCAAGCACGCTGAACTTGTCTCGTAATGGGGCCGTTGGCTTCATCGATTGGTTAGGCCTTCGACGGAACGCGCACGGAGCCTTAGACCGCTCCCGTGTCGCGTGCGACTTGGAGCGTGTCGAGATATTGCTGGAACTTAACGGCCCGGCCGCTGCGGATCGTCCAGACGTGGGCCACCTGTGCGTTGCGTTCCTCAGCTTGCCCGTGAAATCTGAAGCAATAGTAGCCGAGAGCCACAACTCTCTCGCCCCCGTTGCACTCAAAGATCTCGTCCGCGTCAAAGACGAGTTTGTCGAAGCCCGCCGTTAAGCGTTCGAAAACGCCTGAGCGCACCTCACCTATTCCGTGATAAGGGCTGCGGTCCGCCAACGGCGAATTGTCAGCCACGATCCAGACAATGTCGTCAGCCAAATACGACATCACAGCTTCGTAGTCGCGTTCGCCTAAACGTGCGTAGAGTGTTTCAATATCTGCGATCGTATTCATAATCGAGTAGGCCTAACGAGAACAAGATGAGCCGCTGCGACCGGGAGCGTGCTCGGCAGCGGGTGAAAGGGTGGAAATCATGGAAAACGAAGTCCTACGCCGGGTCGCAGTCAGCTCGATCGCATGGTTAGGCCTCGGTGTTATCGTCACTAGGATATTTCCTAGCGTGCTCTATCTGGTACTGGAGTGCACGTAGGGTGTCCGGATGAAGATTTGCCCCTTGCGAACGAACGAATTCTGGGAGGTACTCGCTCCGGCAGAGGGCGGCGTCCCAGATTTGGTTGTTGGCGACAGAGCCCTTCGCCAATGCCTGCGCTTCGGAGGGCGTGAGCTCCGCGAAGAAGGGCACGAGGGGCCGCATCTTTGCCTCCGCGTCTCGGAACGAAAACGCGTGAACGGCGACGTCGATCAGGCGGGGGAGAAACTCGCGGGGGTGCCTTCGGACCAGAGGCACAACCAGAAGGTCGCGCGTGATGCCACCTTCTGGGATCCTGCTCGACTGGACGTGCCCGATGACGCCGAAAGGAACTGTGCCGTCGATCGAGAGAGGCGCGATGATTACCTCCGGCCGAGACATAATGAATCCGGTCTCCTGCGGCGCCCACTTGGATGCAAGGAAATTGGTGCTCAACAACGGAACGAAGAGGTCGCACCTTCCCAGCTCTTCGAGTATTCGCGCACGCCACTCCTCTGAGACCTCGAGATCATCGTGGGCCAAGAAGGCATCGATGCCAACTTCAGCAAGAACTGCCTTAGCCTGCGCTCCGTAATGCCGATCAGCGTGGGAGTAAGAGATGAACGAACGCATCAACGTCTCCGAATAGGCCTAACGAGAATTCGACCCAATTTTTTGGCATTTCAGGACAAATGCCCAAATCGTGGGTCTAATAGGGCTCGAGTTTGTAGTCGAAGGGGAGAAAATCGGCGCCACGGTGTGCCGACCTTAGCGTCCCAAGCGAATCCAGACAAACCGGAAATTGTTCGATCGGATGCGCGAGGTGATGCGCCGTACGCATTACCGAGGCGTCGAGCGCCCGGCACACCGATTTGACTTTTGTAACTTTCTTAACGTTATAAATTTTGTTCAATGTCTTGCGCAAAGATTAACCCAGCATTGCACCAGGGGCAGAAACCGCCCTGGATCAAAGTGCGGTTGCCGTCTAATCCGGTTTTCTTTTCAACCAAGGCGCTGATTTCCGATCTGCGGTTGCACACAGTTTGCGAGAGCGCGCAATGCCCAAACCGCTGGGAATGTTGGAGCCAGGGCACAGCCACCTTCATGATCGCGGGCGATCGTTGCACCCGCGCATGCGGATTTTGCGCAGTGACAACGGCAAAGCCGTTCGCGCTTGAGGAAAACGAACCGCAGCGCGTAGCCGAGGCGGTGCTCCGCATGAAATTGAAACATGTCGTGATCACGGGAGTCGCACGCGACGATCTCAAGGACGGCGGGGCGGATCATTTCGCTCGCACGATTGCGGCGATTCGGACGATGGATCCATCGGTGATTGTCGAAGTACTGGTTCCCGATTTTCACGCCGAGGATCGGTGCATACAGATTGTCCTCGACGCTGGCCCTGACATTTACAATCACAACATGGAAACGGTGGAACGCCTCACGCCGCTGGTGCGTTCGCGCGCAAAGTATCGTACGTCTCTGCAAGTGTTACGGCGCGCGAAGGAACTATCACCAAACATGGTGACCAAGAGCGGCGTCATGTTGGGCCTTGGCGAGAAGGAGACTGAACTTTTTCAGACCATGGACGATTTGCGCGAGGTCGGCTGTGAAGTGCTCACCATGGGCCAGTATTTACGCCCGACTCCGAAACATTTGCCCGTGGTCGAATACATCACGCCGGAGCAATTCAATTACTACGGCGACATTGCGCGCAAAAAAGGGTTTCTCTATGTCGCCTCCGGTCCGCTCGTGCGCAGCTCTTATCATGCGGCCGATTTTCATCCAGTGGTGCGGCTGCCCGCCGCAGTCGCCGTCGCAAAGGCTGGATCGGCGGAGGCGGGCCGATGACTTGGGCTGTAGAGTCCGCTGTCCTCAGCGGATTCGGTGTCGCCGCGTCAGGAACTTGTGCGCTGAGGACAGCGCACGTTACAGCACGGGCGCGCTTGCAATCTTTGTTATTCCGAGGGAAGTCCTTCAACTCGGTGCGCTCGCTCAGGATAAACTTCGCGGATTCAACGACGGAGCGGCTGGGGACGCCATAACATAGACGGGAAAACCGGAGGTTGAGCGAACGGGAAGTGAGCGAATCAAACTCTCTGGCAGTTAACATTCAAGAAATGTTTCCCGCCTTCGCATAAAGCTCCGGCGCGCCACGCGACTTCGCTCGACATGACAGAAAGAGACGTGAGATCGCAAACCGCCGCAGTCATTCCTGCGTATCAGGATGAGAAACATATCGGCGACATCGTGCGTCGAACGCGTAAGCAGCTCGATCATGTCCTTGTGGTCGATGACGGCTCGAGCGATCAGACCGCGCAACGCGCGCGCGAAGCCGGCGCGGAAGTCATTGTTCACAATCAAAACCACGGCAAAGGCGATGCGATCAAGACAGGATTAGCGTATTGGTCGGATCGAGAAATTACGTGGGTCAGTCTCCTCGATTCCGATGGTCAACATCTTCCGGAAGAGATCGATCGGTTCCTTACGGCGGCAGCTTCCTCGACGCAGTCGACGTTTTTAATCGGCAACCGCATGAACAACGTCTCCGGAATGCCATTCATCCGGCGCGTGGCGAACCGTTGCATGAGCAGGCAGATTAGCCGCCTTTGCGGACAAGAAATTCCTGACACGCAATGCGGTTTTCGCATGTTAAATCGGCAATTAGTTCCTGAGCTGCTTGGAGGAGGGGATCGATTCGATTACGACACCGAAGTGCTCATCGTCGCCAGCCGTAAAGGCTACAGGATTGAATCGGTCCCAATCACGACTGTTTACACTGATCAGGTGAGCAAGATTCGTCCACTGCGGGATGCGATTCGCTTTTTGCAATTGTTGTGGCGCTATCGAAAAGCGGTTTAATCACGGTTTTCGTGCCGGCACAGGCTTTGAGCTTCGCAGGATTTCCGACTCAGGCGTGAGCGTTGCTGGTTTGCCGCTGAAGATGACGCGGTTTGGCTTTGCCGCGAGCGTTCCGACGAGCTCCTTCGCGTATGTGGTAACAACTTTCAGGTTTAATAGAGTCACATTCAGTTGTTTCAAATCTTCCGAAAGCTGTTTGTCAGTCGTTTTGATGAAACTATCAGCACTGCCGAATACCCTGTCCGCATCCTTGGCTACGCCGTCAAGATTTGTGATCATGTTCTGTAGGTTGTCCACGTCCATTTTTAACGAATCGGCCAGTGGGCCGAGCTTCGGCGTGAATTCCCCAAGGTCGGTTTTCAAACCTGTGACTGTGACATTGAGATTGTCGAGTAGCTTGTTTGCATTGTCGAATAACGGGCCGGCCGCCGCGGTGATTTGTTCGAGACCGTAGGCCGGATGGCCTTCGATCGCCGCGTTGTTTGCCAGCGTCTGACCTCCCGGTGTTCCTGCGGAAAGCGCCACAAATTTTGGCGAAAGCATAGTGTCGGAGCTGAGCGTAGCGGTTATATCGGTTGGCAGCGGCGGAATTCCTGCATCGAGGCTAACGGTGACGCACACGGCGTCCTTCTTGTTTGCGCTGGCCTCGCGTTCTTTGGCAGTGAGATGCCGCATTGCGATCACGCGCCCCGCCGGCGCGCCTGCGTAGCGTACTTCGGAATTAACCTTGATGCCTGTCACGTCCTCATAATTGATCTGCAACGTTCGTGTTGGTTTTTTCAAGCGATAACCGGAAAGAGCGAAAGTCAGCGCGCCGAGAAGAACAACGCTGCATGCGATGACGGCTAGAGCGACGAAATAATCCGATAAATTGCGTTTTATCAAGCTCATGGTTCTTCGCAAAGGTTGGCTGTCCAATGACGAATGACGAATGTGGAATTAATGACGAAATCCGAATGACGAATGACGAAAGAATGACGAAATCCGAATGACGGAAACAGCTTCCTGACGCAAATGGTTGTTTCGTGCTTCGTCATTTGATTATTCCTTCGTCATTCGACATTCGAGCTTCGTCATTCCTTTTATGCTGTCTTTCGGTGGAATCTATGACGTGCCGCAACGAAGGGTCGCGGTTTCACATGCTGATGGTCCTCGTGTTCTTCCTGCGAAAGGTTCAATGGAATCGGGCCGTCAGCCCGGCCGTGGATAAATTGCTGCACTTCTGGGTTCGGACTGTCCCGAATTTCATCCGGCGTGCCCTGGGCGACGATAGAACCGTGTCCAAGCATGATCATGCGCGTCGCGATGCGAAAAGCACTGGTCATGTCGTGCGACACCACCACCGCGGTCATGTGGCTTCCCTGCGCCAGTTTCAAGGTGAGTTCATCTACCACGGCAGTCATGATTGGATCCAGCCCTGAGGTCGGTTCGTCGCTAAATAATAATTCCGGGTCGAGCGCAAGCGCGCGTGCGAGCCCCACGCGCTTTTTCATTCCGCCACTGATCTCATCTGGCTTAAGGTCTTCAAAACCGGTCAGACCGACGATTTGAAGTTTTTGTTTCACAATCTCTTCGATTTCATCCGGGGATTTGTCAGTGTGCTGCAAAAGCGGCAGCGCCACATTCTCGCCTACGGTAAGCGAAGCGAGTAACGCGCCGGATTGGAACAGCATCCCGAATCGTAACCGCACACGTTCAATCTCGCGCTCCTTCATGGTTGTGATCTCTTCGCCAAAAAGCTTTACGACACCTGAGGTCGGTTTCATTGAGCCGATCATGTGCCGTAGCAGCGTACTCTTGCCGCAACCACTGCCGCCCATGATAACAAGCGTTTCGCCCCGGTGAACATCAAAAGAAATGTCATCGAGCACCGTGCGGTCTCCGAATTTCCGGACAAGGCTTTCAACTTGGATGATAGGAGAGTCAGTGGGCATGATTAGAATGACGAATGACGAATGACGAAAGAATGACGAAGCTCGAATGACGAAGAGTCTGGATACGCGGATGTCTAGATCGTGCCATGGTGCATTCGTGCTTTATTTGTTCCTCCAGATTTTGGAGAAGATTAGATGCAGTTCCTTTGCTTCCAGCCAGAGCGTACGGGCCTTTGGTTTCAATTCCGGCACCGCCCGAACGATCATTCGAAGAAAATGCTTCGTCTCACGTGCTTCTTTGCGGCAAGTTCCAATACTCTTTAGGAATTCCTTTTTTGAAACTGCGTCATCGGCTTCTACATAATTTGCTCCGACGCTTGTTGCTGCTCCCACGAGTTGATTGATGATTCGATTCGTTACCGCATCTTGCTGAATCGCTTTCGCAAAATCAATAACCGCTTCGCCAAATCTGGCCGTGCGTTCTTCAAGATCATAGACGCGCTGTGTCTCTAACTCTTCGCGGACAACCAATTCTGCATGGTCGTTCCAGAACGAATCCTCTGCGCATGATTTTCGATCTTCGGAGTTCGTCATTCCTTCGTCACTCGTCATTTGGGTTTCGTCATTGCCCTCATTCTTTCGTCATTAGTCATTCGAGCTTCGTCATTCATATCATCCGCTAAAAAAGAAAATCCCCGTCAGCACGGCGTTCATTACCAACATTGCCAGCAATGCTTGTACGACCGATGTTGTTGTTGCCTGGCCGACACCTTCGGCGCCTCCTTCAACGTTCAACCCCGCGTTGCACGCGATTGTGATCACAATCCACGCAAAAACCACGCTCTTGATCATTCCGGAATACAAATCCCACGGCTCGGCGCTTTCGAGGGCGCGCAGCACGTAGCCGGCGGTATTGAAATCGAGCGCAAAACGGCAGACCGCCCAGCCGCCCAGGATGCCAATGTAATTTCCAAAGATGGTGAGAGCGGGCAGCATCACCATCATCGCCAGGAAGCGCGGCACGACCAGGTACTGAACCGGGTTAATTGCCATAACCTCGAGTGCCTCGATTTCTTCCGACACTTTCATCGTACCAAGCTCAGCTGCCACAGCGGAGCAACTGCGGCCGATAACTATCACGGCAATTAAGACCGGTCCCATTTCGCGTAAAAGGGTGAGCATGACCAGGTCGGGGATGTACATTTCCGCGCCTAGACTTTCGAGAGAATGAGCGGCTTGCATCGCGAGCGTTACACCCACGCTAAACGCCGTGAGTGCCACCATCGGTGTCGCGCGCACGCCGATGGCCACCATTTGCCTGAAGATCGGCGCGATTTTAAAAAATTGCCCGGTAAACGGCGCAATCAAAATCCAATAGAGCAGACTTAGATTAAGCTGGAGATAGTTTTTCACTTGCCGTTAGAGCGCGCAGAATGACAAGGTCTGAGCGCTGACAAAAGCCGAAAGTTCGTACGCTGATTGGAGTTGTCGGCTAAAACTTGTCTAAAACGCGATGACTCAAGGCAGCGAAATCGATGCGATCCGCGCGCTATTAAGTTCCAAGCCGCGACCTGTTGGATGGTCTGAGCGACGAAAACGCCTCGATGATGTCGGTTCTGCTTGGCCTGTAGCTGACGACGTGAAGATCACCACCGTCGATGTCAACGGGGTACCGGGCGAATGGTCTATCGTTCCGGGCAGCGATCGCTCTCGAATTCTGATGTTCTTTCACGGTGGTGGCTATTGCTCCGGTTCAATCGTCAGTCATCGTCGCCTGGTGACAGAGGCGGGTCGCGCCGCTGGAGTTCGGACCCTGGCTATTGCCTACCGATTGGCTCCGGAGCACCCGTTCCCCGCAGCGTACGACGATGTAATGACGGCATGGCGTTTTCTGCGGGACCAGAATATTCCTGCTGCGCACATCGCGATTGGCGGAGACAGCGCCGGGGCGGGCCTCACATTAGCGTTGATCGGTCGGCTACGCGATGCACAGGAGAAGCTGCCCGGTTGCGCCTGGTTAATTTCGCCATGGACGGATTTGACGATGTCGGGCCCGACACTTTCAAGCAAGGAGACCGTCGATCCGCTCATTCACAAGCAGTATCTGATTGAATTGGCTGACGCTTATCTGCCGGCGCGAATGGATCGGAAGGACCCGCGTGTTTCTCCTCTTTACGCGGATCTCAAGGGTTTTCCTCCAATGCTAATTCAAGTTGGCTCAGCCGAGACGTTGCTTGATGATGCTACTCGTTTTGCGGCTGTCGCTGGTGCAGCCGATATCCGCGTGACTCTGGAAATCTGGCCGCAGATGATTCATGCATGGCCTCTATGGAACGCTCATCTTGAACCCGGCCGCCGCGCGCTTGCCAGTGCCGGCGCGTTTATCAGGCAACATCTTTAAGCAGCGGGAGTCGCAAGCCCGCCAAGCCGTTATAACAGGCCGCGCTTCCTGAAATCGCCGAGATTGCCGCCAGAAGAATGTTCGACCAGATCGACGGCGAATTTCAGCAGGCACACTTCCCAGGCGTCGTCGACCCCTTGGATGACTGCGCTGAGCGGTTCATTCGCGCTCTGGACCCGGTGCTTAGTGCGATTGATTACTGCATCGATTGAATCGCGGAACGTCTGCTCGCTAACATCGGTTTTACGGAACTGAAAGCCGTAACGGAGCACCGCGATATTTCGGGCATGCTCGCGCAGTTGCTCCGCGTAACGCTCCGCTTTTTCTCCGAATCCTTCCAACAATAGCCGGCAATAATGTTCCGGTGTAAGGATTTGCGGACGCTCCGCGTGAATTTTTCCATTGCGAATCCGGACCTGATCGACGCGATCCATCTGCTCCGAGATGAGATAAAAGTTGAAGCTGGTGCTACCGAAGGTCGCGATCTGTTGCTCCGGAGCAACAATCACATGCGTGTTTTCAATCGCGTAATCGAAATCGTCCCTGGTCATGATGGAGGAAATTAAATTAGTGCGTCAGGTGACCTGTTTTAAAAACAGCGCTTGAGAATCAGCACGCGGATCAAATGACGAAATCCGAATGACGAATGACGAAGGAATGAAGAGAATGCCGAAGCACGAATTTAGGATCGTGCGGGAATATGAAAATAACGAAGCGGCGATAAAGGAAAACAAAGGAGCGCCCGAACGGTTATTCGTCATTCGAGCTTCGTGATTCTCAATTAATCGCGTTGCGCTTGTTGCTGCTGGCCCTGTGGCGGTTGAAAGAGCGACAGATATTGACCGTAGCCTTCTTCTTTCAGCTTCTCGACAGGAATGAACCGCATCGCCGCGGAATTCACACAGAAACGTTCGCCGGTCGGTGCGGGACCATCATCGAACACGTGACCGAGGTGTGAATCGCTCATTTTTCCTTTAACTTCAGTGCGTTCCATTCCATGGGATGAATCCCGCTTTTCCACCACGTTTTCAGGCGATATCGGCTTGGTAAAGCTCGGCCAGCCTGTGCCGCTATCGAATTTATCCAGCGAACTGAATAATGGTTCGCCGGTAATAATATCGACGTAGATTCCTGCCCTATGATTGTCCCAGTACGCGTTTTGAAACGGAGTTTCTGTTCCGCATTCACGCGTGACGCGATACTGATCTTTGGTCAATTGTTTTTGCAAGTCCGCATTGCTGGGCACTGATTTGGTTGGATTCATTTTCTCAGCTTCCTTTTTCTGCGTTTGAGCATAAGCAAAGAAAATCGAGCCGACAATCACAACGATTGTGCCAAGCAAACCAAGCCACAGTGTCTTATGCGACCCATGATGCGGGCGTAGTAAATGTGTGCTGTTCATACCCTGAGTTTGTCGCCCCCTTTAGCGGTTAACACTTCAATGTACCTCCAACATGGTATACGGCAAATGGACCACGTCGGACGCGATTTCCTTAAATAAATTCGCAAACCAACTAGAAAATGGCTGGGGTTTCGCCTTTATCGTAGGCCATTTTTCCGATTAATCGGGCCGCCCGGCTTCCGGGACGCGAATGTAGCGACGCAGCGAAACCAAGCCAATCGGTGCGACTGATGCCGCCAGAGCGAAGATCAGCCACATTGTTCCGGAGCGCCGCGGACCGTGTTCGGGACAAAACGCAGCCAACAACCATCCGCCCGCTCCAACGAGGATCTTGCCGACAAGGAACGGAAGATAAGCGAGCGAGCCGTACGACGCTTCCTGGCCTTTCGGGGCAATCGCGGCCGCATACTCATACACGCGCGGCGAGTAAAATGCTTCGCCAACCGAGAAGACGGTCAGATACAGCGCAGCCATGATGTAGTAAGGATGAATGCTCCCGTGCACTCCGAGGTAACCATGCCCAAGCCATTGTCCGATGGCGCTCTGAGCGGCAGGCTGGAACCATTGCGTTGGCAGCGCCATAATGAACACCCCAGCAGAACAGATTACTCCACCGACTATCACCATCCGATACGCTGCATATTTTTGTGTCAGCGCGCCTACGACCGGGGCCAGGAAGATAATGATGACTGCGTTAATAGCGGAAATTTTCCCAACTGGCGCGTACAGCCCGAGCTCGCGAATGCCCCACTTCGGGAATACGTAGTCCATTTGGAGAAAAATAGCTTTGAGAAATCCGATAAATAGGAAGAAAGCAAGCAGTCTGTAGAAGGCTGATTGACTAATCAGGCGCTGAAAGAGATGCGCTGTATCGGTCGCACTTTTTCGCACCGTCTGCCCAAGACCTGTCCAAAAAGCGGGTTTCCTCCCGCGATCGCGGGACGATTCGTCGAACACCGGGCCGTCATTGGTTGCTTCTGCTCCTCGGCGGATAAAATAGATCACGGGGAACAGCACGATCTCGAAAAGCAGGCTGACTATGAACAGTTGCTGATACGACGTTGGCTCAAACCCAAAGAGACTGACATGCAAATTCAGCTGGCGGACGTAATCGAATATCCAGCCGGCAGCGAAATACCCAACGTTCATCACCGCATAGACGATCGAGAACGCCATTGACCGTTGAGTTGTCGTGGAATAACGCCGCGTAGCCGCTAACAGCACCGGCGTCCCGAGCGCTTCACCGACGGCCAAGGGAAGAACTCCGCAAGCGAGCGCTAATGATGGGATCGTGGTAACGACCATCACACTGCGAGCGACGGTGCAGATGGCGACCCCGATGAAGAAGGTGCGGCGCAGCCCGATCGCATCCGTGATCGAGCCGGAGAGCAACGTAAAAACGGTCATTGCCGGTGCCCAGACCCAGCCGACCAACGCTCCTGACGCTTGATCGCTAAAGCCGAGATCGTGCGATAGCCATAGCACCATCGTCTTGTTCGTGACCGAGTAAGCGGTGTAGATGAAGAACTTGATCAGAAACGTGAGCCACAGCTCGCGTTGAGCTCCCCTCAGCACCGTGAATTTCGCGATAAAACCGCGCAGCCCTCCCGCGACGATCGGAGAAACGGGCTGTTCCGGGACGATTGCTTCTTCGACTGCTTCGCTCACGGCGGTTGAACTTAAGCTGTCATTCCGAGCGAAGTCGAGGAATCCCGCAGCGCAGCCTTTACGCTAATTTCGGCGGGATACCTTCGACCTCACAACAGATTCTCGATGTACTTTCGGCGAGTGAATGGCGCGAAATCATTTAGCTGCTCGCCAGTGCCGACGAAACGCGTGGGAATTCCAAGCTCTTCCTGGATAGCGACGACGATTCCGCCTTTTCCGCTCCCGTCGAGCTTGGTGACAATAACACCCGTCAGACCAATGGCGGTTTGGAATTCGCGCGCCTGACTGAGCGCGTTGCCGCCAGTCGTCGCATCGACCACGAGCAACCTTTCATGCGGCGCGTCCGAGTCGTGCTTGGCGAGAGTGCGTGTCACCTTTTCAAGTTCGGCCATCAGATTCCTCTTCGTGTGCATGCGGCCGGCGGTATCGCACAGTAGAAATTCAATCTTGCTCCTGGCAGCTGCCTGATACGCTTCGTAACAAAGCGCGGCCGGGTCTGCGTTATATTGTCCCTTGACCATTTCCACACCCAGCCTTGTTGCCCAAATGCCAAGCTGCTCGATTGCCGCGGCGCGAAAAGTGTCTGCCGCCGCCAGTAAGACGCTATGGCCAGCTTTCTGAAGATAACCAGCCAGCTTCGCTGTCGATGTGGTCTTACCAGTACCATTTACACCCAGGAGCAGGATGACATTTGGTTTGCCGGCCAGGGGCCGGATAGACGGGGGGTCTACTGGTAAAACTCGCGAAATTTCCTGGTGTGCAACTTTCACAACCTCATTTATTCCCATTAATGACCAGGCCTCCCGTTCCTGCAGTGTTTTGATGATGCGAGTGGTCATCGTCACACCGAGGTCAGCACGAATAAGCGATTCCTCGAGCTCGTCCCAGTCGATGGGTTTACCGGCGAAATGTTGTGCCAGGGATTGGAGGAATTTCATTTCGTGAATCGAAATCCGAGATTCGCGGATCGATGTATCGCTTTAACGGATCACGAATCTTGTTTGGCCACTGGTTCGCGCGCGGGCCGGTCCAAGTCTTTTCTTACGCGATCAAGAATACCGTTGACGAAACGGCCTGATTCGCCGCCACCATACGCTTTTGCCAGCTCAATCGCTTCATTAATCGAGACCACTGGCGGTATGTCGTCGCGGTAAAGCATTTCATAGATTGCCAGGCGGAGGATATTGCGATCGACCGCTGAGATACGCCGAAATTCATAGTTCTCGCAGTAACGCCGAATTCGCTCGTCGATTTCCGGCAGATGCTCGACCATTCCCTCAATAAGCGGCTGTGCAAATTCGCGCACTCGCGGCGTCGCCGGACAGAATTCCCAAAACTCGTCGATCTTTTCCGGTCCCTCGCCCCGTTGGAGATCGCGCCAGAAATGGTATTGGATCGCCGCCTCGCGTGCCCGCCGTCGTTTACCCATAAATTACTCCCTGCGAAGTTTCGACATAGCACTGGCGATTTCCACCGCCGCCCGCGCGGCCTCGGTGCCGCGATTAATTCTATTTTCCAGACAGCGCTCGCGTGCCTGATCCTCGTTGTCGAAACTAAGCACTAGGTTGATCACTGGAACACCATAATCAACCGCAATGCGCTGAAGCGCATCAGTCACGGAACGGCTGAGATTTTTCGCATGGTTTGTTTCTCCTCGCATGATGACGCCGCAACCGATAATTGCATCGGCTTTTTTCTTTCGCGCCAACTCGCGCACCACCACGGGAATTTCGAACGATCCCGGCACGCGGTGGATAAAAATCGTCGTGTTCGATGTAAGACTGCGCAATTCCTTTTCCGCGTGATCGACCAGACCCTGCACATATTGCGCATTAAACTGGCTCGCCACGATGTGGAATGTGCGTTTGCCCTTATCAACTCGCGGGCGGCGCGTCGCGTTGGTCGACATCTAAGAATGACGAATGACGAATGACCCGTCTTCGCCGAGCTTCGGCGTGGCAAGCGAATGACGAATTAATGACGAAGCACGAATGACGAATGGTTCGTCGCGCAGCTTTTTGTCATTCGTCATTTACAGCAGATGCCCCAGCTTCGTTTTTTTTGTCTCGAGATATTTTGCGTTGTGCGGATTGGCTTCGCTGCGTATCGGCACCTGCTCCACCATTTCGAGGCCGTAACCTTCAAGTCCGACCACCTTTTTCGGATTGTTGGTCAGAAAACGGAATTGACGGACTCCAAGATCGAAAAGGATTTGCGCGCCGAGCCCGTAATCTCGCAGATCGCTGGGGTACCCGAGTCTGGCATTTGCTTCGACCGTGTCGAGTCCTTCCTCCTGCAATTTGTACGCGTGAATTTTTGCTGCGAGCCCGATGCCACGTCCCTCTTGCCGCATATAGACCAGCACGCCGCTCTCTTCCTCCTGGATTTGCCGAAGCGCTGCGTGCAATTGGTTTCCACAGTCGCATCGACGCGAACCGAACACGTCGCCAGTGAGACATTGACTGTGCACTCGGACCAGAGTCGGCTTGCTTTTATCTATTTTGCCTTTGACCAGGGCGAGGTGATGCTGGCCGTCGAGTTTCGAGCGATATAGATGCAAATCGAAATCGCCGTAGTCAGTCGGCATTTTCACGATTTGCTCCAGCTCCACCAGCTTTTCGCGAACGCGTCGATGCGCAATCAAACTTTGAATTGTGCAAATGCGCAGGCCATGCTTGTTGCGGAATTCCATCAATTCCGGCAACCGCGCCATGGTGCCGTCATCGTGCAAAATCTCGCATAGCACTCCGGCCGGTTGCAGCCCTGCCATCCCTGCCAGATCCACGGCGGCTTCGGTGTGACCAGCCCGTCGCAGCACGCCTCCGTCTTTCGCGCGCAACGGAAATACGTGCCCCGGCTGGTTGAGATCGTCGGGAGACGATTTCGGGTTCGCGATTGCCAGAATGGTTGTCGCCCGATCATAAGCGCTGATACCCGTGGTCACACCTCGCGCGGCATCCACTGAAACGGTAAAATCAGTCTTATGTTTCTCCCGGTTCCGCACAACCATTCGCTGCAAGCCGAGTTGCTCGGCGCGCTCGTTTGAAATGGGCGCGCAAATCAAGCCGCGCCCATGGGTAGCCATGAAGTTAATCGCTTCGGGAGTCACTTTTTCGGCGGCCATTACCAGGTCGCCTTCGTTCTCGCGATCGGCATCGTCCGTCACAATGACAATGCGGCCCTTGGCGATGTCGCTTACGACATCGTCAATAGAGTCGAACTGAAATGTCTGCTCCGTCTTTGCGATCATCGGATTAATACCATTACGTCCCCTGACGCCCTGAGCAACCCTTACTCATGCTCATGCTCCCATCGTAATTGAAATTTGCCGAGCAGGAGCATGATTATGAGCATGATTATGAGCATGAGCATGAGCAGGAGTTAGGTTATTTCGCGCTAGTCGCGACAATCGCCTCAGCTCGGTACATGTCGCGGTTACTTCCCTGAAATTCAGCTTTCAGTTTCACTTTGAATTGGGCGAGATCGACCAGGTCCCAGTGCGTAAATTGCCACGCGCTATTTTTCTCGCGCGGTAGGTGTTCGAATCCAACAACCAAATGCACAGCGTCATCGCGTACCTTATTTGTATCCATTTTTGGTTCGAAATAGAATGCGCGGAAACTGCTGTCACGGGTCCCGGCGACGTAAAGCTTTGGATCGAGATAAAAAATGCGCTTGCTCGCAATATCGACAATGCGCAGATCGGGATAACCGGATCGTTGAACGTGACCTTCGGCAGTGCGCGGGAAATCGCAACTCAATCCCGGCGTGTCCTTCAACAGTTCGCGCAGGCAATCCTCAAAATAGCTGCTTCCTTCATTGATCCGGCTGACGTTTTGAATCGCGCTGTCCGGCGCATTGAATCGTTTGACCGTCTCATCGCACGCGGCGCTGATCTGCTTGATTACGCGTTGGTCGATTTCGTTTTTCGAATCCATCGGCAAAACGCGCTTGCCCGTTGCGTCGAAAATCACTTCAGCAAACGGAATCTCGCGCAACTGCCGATCTTGATCGAGTAGCCACGTTATCAATTGATCAACCGGTGCGCCTGTTGCTGTAGCCGCGGTCGGCGACCCCGGCAGATGTACCGAAACAAAAAAGACAGCAATGACAGAAAACGCAGATAGGCGAAACATCTGCCAATTCAAAATCCGCCTTTGCCAATGAACAAGAGCAAATGAGAAGACTCACGTAGCTGCAGCCGGGATCGGTGATCCCGGCCGGGAGTAGCGAACGAAAAGCCAGGATTGCGCAACGGACAAAAAAAGAAAATGCTACCGAACTGGATACCTCATGTTGAACAAATCGGAGAAAATTTTCGTCGCTGGTCATCGGGGCATGGTCGGAGGCGCCGTCATTCGCCGGCTCGAATCGGAGGGATTTTCAAATTTACTGGTTTGCGACAGATCGAAATTGGATCTTAGGGATGAATCTGCCGTCGCGAAGTTTGTTGCCGCGGAAAAGCCAGCTGTTGTCGTTCTCGCGGCGGCAAAAGTCGGCGGCATCAAGGCAAACAACGATTATCCCGTCGAGTTTCTGCTCGAGAATTTACGGATCCAGAACAACGTCATTCGTTCGGCCTACGAGAACGGTGCACGCAAACTTCTCTTTCTTGGAAGCTCGTGTATTTACCCGAGGCTCGCGCCGCAACCGATTCCGGAAACAGCGCTGCTAACCGGACCGCTGGAACCAACCAACGAAGCTTATGCAATAGCGAAGATTGCGGGGATCAAGCTTTGCCAGGCGTACGCTCGCGAACATGGCGCGAATTTCATTTCGGTGATGCCGACGAACCTTTACGGCCCTAACGACAATTTCGATTTGGAAACATCACACGTCCTGGCGGCGCTCTTGCGCAAAGCACATGAAGCTAAGACGCGGAAGGATTCAGAGTTGATCGTGTGGGGTTCCGGAAAGCCGCGCCGCGAATTCTTGCATGTGGACGATCTTGCATCGGCGTGTGTGTTGCTGTTGGAGCAATATGATTCACCGGAAATCATCAATGTCGGGTGTGGCGAGGACATCTCGATTCGCGAACTGGCGGAGTTGATCTGCGACGTAGTTGGTTTCGACGGCGAACTTACCTGGGATGCAAACAAACCCGATGGCACACCGCGAAAACTTTTGGACGTCACCGAGCTGCAGGCCCTTGGATGGAAGCCGTCGATCCCTTTGCGGGACGGTATCGCCCGAACCTACGAATGGTTTCTTGCGAACTATGTGCCAGATGCGTCGCAAAGATGAGCTAAATACGGCCCATGGGATCGACTAGAAGTTTTGACCCTGATAGCTTTCCGCGTTGACCCCGAAAGCTTTCGGGGTTGACTGCGAGCGGTGATGAAAAACCTACGCATCGGAGTTGTCGGGGTTGGTCACATTGGAAGCAACCATGCGCGGCTGTATGCGGAGATGCCGTCGGCCGAGTTTACCGCAGTGTATGATGTAGACCCTTTCAGGAGCCGCACCATCGGCGGAAAGTTTGGCGCGACACCGGCCAAATCACTCGACGAATTTATTGAGATGGTCGATGCCGCTTCCGTGGCGACTCCGACCAATACACACTATGCGATAGCGCGCTCGCTGCTTGCGAAAGGCAAACATGTCCTGGTCGAGAAACCGATCACCGATAACACCGCACACGCTACCGAGCTGGCAGAGTTAGCCACGCTTAGCGGTCTCATTTTGCAAGTCGGCCACGTGGAACGGTTCAATCCGGTTTTAGGCGCACTCGAAACGCATCTGACCCATCCCAGGTTCATTGAAGCGCATCGGCTCTCGCCTTACACCGAGCGCAGCTCCGATATCGGTGTCGTCCTCGATCTAATGATCCATGATCTGGAAGTTATTTTGCACTTTGTGCGCTCGCCGCTTTGGAGCATCGACGCAGTCGGTGTGCCCGTCCTTAGCCGGAGCGAGGACATTGCCAATGCGCGGCTGCATTTTGAAGACGGTTGCGTAGCAAATGTTACCTCGAGCCGCATCAGTCCCGAGCGGCTCCGCAAGATTCGCATCTTTCAAGAGGACGCATATCTGTCGCTCGATTACCAAAATCAAAGCGGCGAAATCTACCGACGGGTTGGGGGACGCATCACGCGTGACAGGGTCGAGATTGAACGTGAGGAACCGCTGAAGCTTCAACTCGTTTCGTTCATTGAATGTGCCAGCACGGGGCGCGAGCCGCGGGTTTCGGGTTCTCAAGCGACTGCGGCACTGAAATTGGCAGTCGAAATAACAAAGCGAATCGCGCCCAGTGGGTAAGACGGTCGCGATCTATTCTGATGCTGTAGCCACGGCAAAGCTTGCCCGCCGTGGCGGGTGTCGCCGTGCCGGCGGGATCAACGCCTGCGGAGCGCCTCGACACAGCGAGGCGGCTACATGAAGTCCCGGACCATTTATTTCGTTGCCGGTGAAGTGAGCGCCGACAATCACGGCGCGGCATTAATGCGTTCTCTGCGCGAGCTGGACGGCGAACTCAAGTTTGTCGGGCGCGGCGGCCCCCAAATGCAAGACGTCGCCGGCCGGTCCGCGATAGGACGGATCCGCGGCGACGGACAATTCAAAAATTGGATCAGCGAGGCGGCAGTCCTCGGTTTATGGGAAGTGCTCAGGAAATATGGTTATTTCCGGGAACAGTTTCACGAAACGCTCCAGGAAATTCTGGAGATCAAACCCGACGCAGTCGTCCTCATTGATTACCCAGGTTTCAATTTGCGTCTCGCGCGCGCACTGCGAAAACAAGAGCGCCAACAGAAGGTAATTTACTACATCAGCCCTCAGGTATGGGCTTGGAACCGCGGACGCATCAAGAGAATGGCGCACTTCATCGATCTGGTGCTCTGCATTTTTCCGTTTGAAGTCGATCTCTACAAGCAAGCTGGCTTGCGCGCGTTGTTTGTTGGTCATCCCATGATCGAAAGGTTGCAGGCTCGGAAGATCGACACTGAACGTGATCCAAATTTAATTGGGCTCTTCCCCGGCAGTCGCTCGCGCGAAGTGCGAAAAATTTTTCCGGTGATGCTGGAGGCGGCGCGTAAGCTTCAAAAGCATAATCAAAATTTGCGTTTCGAAGTTGCAGCTGCATCCGAGCAACTCGCTCGCGAAATGGGCAAAATGTTGACTCCTCAACTTAGTCCTCTCCCGTTGCTAAAGGGAGAGGAGAAGACAAAATCGCCTAACGAGTCGGGGCGCATGTCGGCAAGAGACGATGCGGTAGGGACGCCTCGCCCCTTATCGAGGGGAGAGGGGAGCGTAAGAGGTGCCCCGGAATCGACAGAACGACCATCGATAGAAATCAAACAAGGCGAGACAGCGGTAATCATGCAGCGCGCATGGGCTGGTATCGTCGCCTCAGGGAGTGCCACGTTGGAAGCTGCTTATTTTCGGTTGCCGTTTGTGCTCATTTATAAAGTGGCGTGGCCGACCTATCTAGCGGCGCGACTCGTGGTGAACGTGGATTATCTTGGCATGCCCAACCTGCTCGCAGACAAGGAAGTGGTGCCGGAATTCATTCAGCACCGCGCAAAGCCGAGCGCCCTCGTCAAAGCCGCGCAGCCGCTTATTGAGAATACAAACGCGCGCGAGCGAATGATTTCTGAGTTCGACGAAATCCTTGGTAAACTCCAAGGAGCGGCGGTCTCCTCGAGCGCCGTAGCCTTGGCGAAGGCGGTTAGTCCGCCGGGGCGATCTGGAGATCGCCCTTCCTTGACGGGCGACGGCGCAGCGAGCGAGAGAGCCGCGCGAGCGATTATTGAAGAGATTGGAAGCGCGACTTAACTAATCAGGCCATGAAACTCTGGGATATTTCACGAATGCTTTCGAATGATCTTGCAGAATGGCCCGGCGACGAGCCCTGTCGTTTTCGATTGACGAGAGAGAAAGCGAAAGGTGAAAGCGTTAATCTGGGTGCGATTAGCATGAGCTTGCACAACGGCACGCACGCCGACGCCCGATTCCATTTCGACACGGAAGGTGAATCAATTGAGAAAGCGCCGCTCGAAACTTATCTGGGCCGCGCAACGGTAGTCGATCTTGGGCAAGCTTTCCTGGGCTCGAAAGAGAAACACCTGATCACCATCGAGGATCTCCGGCCGTCCGCAGAAGCAATAGCAGCGACCTCTAGGCTCCTGGTAAAAACCGGGCGATGGAGTGACTCGACTGTTTTCCCCGACAAAATTCCAGTGATTGCCGCTGATGTCCCCGCATGGTTGCAGAAAAATGGCGTCAAGCTGCTGGGGTTGGATCTGCCGTCCGTAGATGAAATCGATTCGAAATCGTTGCAGAACCATCATGCCCTGGCCCGTGCCGGCGTCGCGATTATTGAATCGCTCGATCTGAGCAATGTCCCTTCCGGGATTTATCATTTGGCGGCGTTGCCTCTGAAAATCGCCGGCGGCGATGGCGCCCCCCTGCGCGCAATTCTCTGGCGGGAGTAAATGATTTAAAACAGAAGGAAACAAAAGCTAACAAAGGTTCCTTTTTAGGAGGTTTCAAAAAATCTTCGTTTCCTTCGTTATCTTCTGTTAGACCTGACATAATCTCCTTTCGTGATTGAGGTCAGCCGCGTCCAAACGTTTCTTCGGAACAAACGTATACTGGCGGTAATTGCTGGACTAACAATTCTGCTGTTCGGCATCGGGAATTTACCGTGGCAGCTCGATGACTACGACCAGGCGAAACAAGCATTCACTTCCTTCGAGATGATTAAGGAAGGTCACTGGTTTTATCAGCAGACGCCCCACGAACGCGTGGCAACCAAGCCGCCGTTAATGGGATGGATTTCAGCTGCTCTCTTCGCAATGACCAGATCATGGCAGCTGGCCTGGCGGCTGCCATCGTTGCTAGCTGCGATTGCGTTGGCGATCTTGTTGTTTCGCTGTGCCGGCTCCGCGTATGGATCAATTGCTGGTCTCGTTGTATTGAGTTCTTTTGGGTTGAATTTGCTGAGTCCGCGCCTGGCCACACTCGTGCGCACAGACATGCCGCTGGCATTGGTCATTTTTCTCATTGGACTGCTGATTTGGGAGAAAATCCGGAGGCAGGAAGAGTGGAAACCGCGCGACCGAATTTACCTCTTCGCATTGCTCACCATCGCAATGTTGATCAAAGGCCCGATCGTTTACGCCTTTTTGCTTCCCGGCATTGCGGTTTTCCAATGGCGCTATGGTAAGGCGCGACCAGAGTCTGCTCGCCGTGGCGAGGGCGCGCCGCTCTACGGCGCCTGGTCTGGCTGGTGGCCGTGGATCGCATCGCTGGCTGTTTTTTTGTTATGGGTCAGTGGCGGCATCTTGTTTCAGCCCGGCTTCTTTGATGAAGTGGTCATGCGCGAATTTTTAGGACGTTTTGGAGAAACAATTCATCGACCGCAGCCGCTCTATTTTTATCTGCCGCATCTGCTGCACAAATTCGCGCCCTGGAGTCTTCTGCTGATCGCGATTGTAATTCTTGATCTGGCGTCGCGTCGATGGAGAATCGGCGCTGCATTTCGCAAGATGTCGCCGGATACTTTCTGGCTGCTTTGCTGGAGTCTCTGCGGCTTGATCGTGATGTCACTGATTCCGTCCAAGCGCGTCGACCGGATTTTTCCTGTTATTCCGCCACTTTGCTTGTTACTTGCCGCGCAAGTCGGGAGACGCGTGATCTGTAGCCACGGCTCAGTGAGCCGTGCTTCAACGAGCGTCGATTCGGATCTGACCGACCATCCGCCTTCGCCAGACTACAGCGAGGCAGGCAGGTTGGTCGCTAGAAAGAACTTGGCAACGCGCATTTATTGTTTGGCAGCTGTCGCGCTGCCTGTGTCAATCCTCTTTACTGGCGGCTACGTAACATGGAAGGTAATTACCGGCTATCGCGATCATCGTGACGCCCTGGCTATCTTCGGGCGGGACGTTCGTCGCGAAGCAGAAACGCGTCGCTGGCGTTATGAAGTCGTATCTGCCAGAGACGAAGGGCTTCTGCTCTATTTACAAAAACTGCATTACATTGAGCCAGATCGCGCGGTCACCGAATGGAACGCTGGAAATCTCGATGCGCTTGTAGCCTCCAGCGAAAAAGCCAGAGGCCTTATGCCACAGCTTCGAGGAGCTATTCTCGGTCAGTTGAGATTGAGTGAGCGACCGAAAGAGCAGGGGACAAGTTACGTCTTGATTACACGTTGAGCTGCTGCCCAAAACTCGACGCTAGCTATTGTTGGTGGTTTTGCTGTGACCAGAGGTAGCGTCTGTTATTCTAATTGATCAGCACGCTGATTGCCTTAAGCGGGTAACCGCAACTCAACGTAAAGACGCCGCCAGGGCTGATCATCGATGAGTCGCCAACGATGACCCGTGCCGGTTGTATCGGCAGCCAGCAATACCTCACCTGGACGCAACACAAATGTCTCACCATCGCGGGTCGTGAATTCGAGCGTACCGGACAAGGTGATAACATACTGCACGTGTGGCGCGGTGTGCCAATCCAGGGCTGAACCAGCTGGGGTTTCCTGGAAATGGATCGAGGTCGCTTCTTGAGCGATGCCAGGCGGAATCGTGATGTATTCAACATGTGAACGGCCATCGGGCCCGGTCTTTAGGTGGACGCAACGAATCATCTTGACGGTCATTCTGTCATAAGTGTGCAAAGAATACTACGCCGGTTACGTCTGCTTACTCTGTTAGTCGTCCAACGCAAATTATTGCTGAATAAGTTTGACTTTTCACGCGCTGTCCGACAAAAAGGCGGCCATGAACGCACGATTGATTACTCCTCTAGCGGCTCTCCTGTCCGTGCTTGCAATTGCAGCAGAACCCGGGCAGATCGTTGGAAACATTCAAGTATCCGACGGTCCAACGCCGTTCATCAGTTTCGTCCACTCCAGCGTCAGTAACATTGCAGGTTTTGAGTTCGCCCAGTTCCTTATTCTGCCAAAGACGGGGTCGGCCACGCGTCCAATCAGGGTCCGCTACGCGCGATCCTACTTGGAAGCACGGGGTTATTTCGATCCCCAAACTGGCAAAGTCACTATTCCGGTCTTCGGTCTCTACGCCGGCCGCCTAAATCGCGTTATCATCAACCTGGGTTTCAGCGGACGATTTCACCGCATCCAAAGACTTGCCATCAGCATCTCGACGCCTGCCTATAACGGAGGCACGTACTCCAATCCAACCGTCATTCAGCCACGGTTATCAGGCACTACCCTAAGCTATGACTTTATCCTTTTGAAAAACTATGCCGATCCTATTACGCCTATCATTATCGACAGTGACGCCGAAATCCGCTGGATCAGCACGGCAGGAGTGGGGGCCCAGAACTGCATTCTCTTCGACAATGCATTTTACGTTACGTCTGGTACCTCGCTTCTTCGCACTGAGTTCGATGGCGTGACGACGCCTGTGGCTGATTACAGTGGGATTGGTGTCACCGGCTTCCACCATAATATTGACCCGGGCCGGGAAGGAATGATCCTTGACGTCGATACTGTCGACCAGACTGAGAGCGTCAACCTGGAGGTCGACGCCGCTGGCAATGTGCTGCGGACTTGGAACCTGGCGGACATCATTAGCGCTACGATGATTGCCGGCGGGGATGATCCAAGGCAATTCGTCCATCCCGCGCCCATCGATTGGTTTCACAACAACGCCTGCGCCTACCGCAGCTCTGATAACTCGCTCATTGTTTCCAGCAGGGAAAACTTTGTCATCGCGATTGACTACGACTCCGGAAACATTAAATGGATTCTGGGCGATCCGACAAAGCACTGGTATGAGTTCCCATCGCTGCGTCAATTCTCCCTAACCCTGGCTCCGAGCACATTGCCGCCGATCGGCCAACATGCTGTGTCCATGCCGGGCGATCAATTACTGCTCTTTGATGATGGAGCTGGCAGCAATTACCAGAACCCGCCGGGAGAAACACGCACCTACAGCGCTCCTCGCAAATATCAGATCGATCTCGGTGATTTTCAGGCGACTGAGACCTGGCATTATTATCCTGACCCGAGTGTCTACAGCCCGTTCTGCAGTAGCGTCTATGAAGATTCGCCGGATAATTACCTCATCGATTACACCCTTGCCGGCCCTTATATCTATACCGGCATCGTTGGTCTTGATGCCCTGGGTAACGTGGCTTTTAACTATCAATACGACGAACTGAATTTTTGTGGAACAGCTTGGAACGCGATTCAGATCCATTGGGAGAACGTGAACCTGGAATAACGCGCTCGTCGCTGCTAATCACCCTGCTGTAACCAGACGTAGCGTTTGCCGTTCCAGTAGATCAGTGCGCTGGCTGCCTCGCTCTTGCCTACAAGGAGCGCGTCGCCACGAAGCTTCGGGATACTATCATCTCTCAACTTTCTTAATACAACCGCCAGGTGTAGCTGCTTCGTCTTCCTAGGTTAATAAACCAATTAATATAGAAAGAATACCAACAACGATGTGAGTCACATTTGCACCGATCGCCCCGAAAATGATGTAGAAAATACCCAGCCAACGATTTGTTTGGCCAACATATTGACCTTTGTTGATTCAGGCGCCGGCAATGAAAATGACGCCGGTAATTATATGAATCACAGCATCCAACGTCGGGATATGGACGATCGAGCAAAATGTTAATATCCCTATGGCGGTGGAGGCCACACCTATGCCCAGGTTCGTTGTATTACCGTTTTCATGTAGTAATTATTTGCCGCGTCTTTTGCGGCACGACGACGCGTCCAACTTGAACCCAGCGTTACGTCGTTTCATTGACCGACAAGTGTGCCGCCCCATAGCGCTGGGTCAACATCTGCGATCGTCTCTGTGAAAGTCCAGACGTGCCCTGCAAAGTCTTTGGCCGTGTACTGTCGCTCCCCATATGGATGGTCCGCAGGCTCGCGTAGAATGACTGCGCCGTGAGCCTGAGCATTTGCATGATGCTCCCGAACATTGTCTACGCGAACCATGACTGAGTGCAGGGAGTCGGCCGCCGTGCTAGGTGGAGCTTCCGTAACAACAATGGCTCCTGATTTACCGACAGATAACTGCGCTCGATGGTTGGCGATCAACAAACGCTCTCGAAACCCGAACGCCCCACAAAGCCACGTCACCGCCTCCCTAACGTTCGGGTATGCCAGTTCGGGAATCACGACGACGTTTGGGATGGAGCGATTAGTGAGCATGATTCGGTATGGTAGTCCCGGATCTTACGAGAACAAGATCGGCCATCGCTGAGAAGCGCGAGGCTTGCTTTACTCTCATCTATCGTCTCTCACCCTCAACTTTCTTAGTACAAAGGCCAGCCGTCGGCTGCAGCGATTGGTTAGGCTGGCTGGATGCACTGATCGTGACATAGTATCCGTCCGGATCGCGGAGTGAGAACTCCCTTGTTTGGGTGTTCGGGTTCACGTGGGGTTCCTCTTCGAACTGGGTGACGAGGCCGCGGGCCCTCTTGAGGGCCATGTCGAAATCATCGACGCGGAAGAACAAAAGGATCCCATTGCCAGGTGACGCCTCGTCCGGGCTCATCAAGGAGGGATGCTCGTGCGTGCCCCACTGGTGGAGGCAAAGCAAGACAGTTCCATCCGTATCCAGGATCTGACCAAAGTAGTCATGTCCAGGAGGCGTCTCGGGCTGGCCGAAGAGCGACTGGTACCATTTGAAGCTGCCGGGAACGTCGCGTACACCGATGATGGTCCACGTGCGTTTCATCGCATATCCGCTGGCGGCCTAACGAGAACAAGCTGAACTGCGGCTACAGGTGCCGAGCGCCAAATGTGATCTGAGGGTTTAGTCATAGAAAATGTGATCATGCGCCGGGTAGCCGTTAGCTCCAGCGCTTTGTTAGATGGCATTGCGCCTAAGAAACCCAGGAATGCTCCAAATCTACGTCGGAATTCTGTATCAACCACTTTCCGTCCACGCGCCTGAAGATCAGGATCGCCCCGCCGCCCCGGATATCTGCTCTGACGCTCACGCACAGCAACGCCGTCGTGGCTTGTGAGTCGAAGCCAGGGCGCGAGATCATAACAAGGTGGGTTGCGTTGGGAAAGCGACGGCGAAAAGCATTATAACGCAGCGTGAGATTGGTGAGGTCGTTTTTGCTCGTCATGGCGGATGCGAGATTTTTTTCCAAGGAGGAGGTGAGTAAATGGGTGTTTGTCGGAAGCCTTCGCGGAAAAACCAATTCGATATCACTTCGGTTTTTGACCACGAAATCTTCGACGGCTTCTCGCACATCGCGTCTTTTGTAAGCCGCCTCTTTCCTGAGCTTGTTCGCGAACTGCTCGTAGCTTGGCTCCCCGAGCCAAAGCGTTTGAACAGACGTTTCATGATACAAAATATGGTCACGATTCGACGGTATAAAAGAGCATTGGCTCAATGCAGCCTCGATCACGCTTTGTTCCAAAGGCGAAACGGTCGGCTTGGAATGCGAACATCCGCTCAAGCAGATGGCAAATGAAGCGGATGCTCCGGCAACGCGAGCGAGCGTTCTCATCTAACTACAATTCGACGAAATTCGATTTCGCCCATTTCGGGCTTTACTCAGGAGAGCGCCCCTATAAAACGAAGCCATGAATTCTTGGTTATCAAGATCAGGCATGGCGAGCAAGCGCAAAAAGAAACCTGTGTGCCGATTACGGGACGCGATTCGAGCTGCTATCGTCACGGGAACCGTGATCGGAGGCCTGCTTAGTAATGACTCCGCATGCGCCCAGGTCAATGTCGAACAGATCGTCAGGCAAAAGGTTCAACCAATATTGCCGAAGAACGGCAGCGGAGGAGGGATTGCGGTTGCTGTCTGGATGGGTGGCAAGACCTCGTTCTTCAACTACGGGATGGCAGACAATGCGCAGAATCGACCGGTTACGGCCGACTCAATTTTCAATCTCGGCTCCGTAGGAAAAGTGTTTGCGACCACGTTGCTCGCGCAAGCCGTTAAACAGGCCGAGCTGAGCTTGGACGACCCGGTGGCCAAATATGTCACCGAGTTACAACGCGGTGGTGACGTTCGCCGGATAACACTGGGGCAGCTTGCCAGCCATAGTTCCGGTTTGCCGAACAGGCCGCAGGAATACGAGACTTGGCACAAAGGGCGTTATACGTGGCCAGATTTTATTCGCTTCCTCAATTCCTGGAAAGCGGGTCCGAACCATGAACCTGGGCAACAATACCTCTATTCCGATGCGGCCATGGTGCTGCTGCGAGTCGCCCTTGAACGGCGTTTCAACAACACGCGATTCGCGGCGTTGATGCACCAGCGGCTTACCGGTCCACTGGGGATGACATCGACCGCGCTGCCTTTGCCGCGCGATTTGCTTGGCCGCGCCGTGCAGGGTTACGGCCCAGGGGGAAGGTCCGTCGGTCGACCTGGTATGGAAGGGGGAACTTTCGAGTGGCCCGGTTCCGGCCAAATCTATTCGTCGTCGCGCGACATGGCCACCTTCCTGGCTGCCAATCTCGGCGAGCTTCCCGGCCACGGGCCGATCCAGAATGCGATGGCCTTCGCTCATCAGGGCGTCTTTAAGGTCAGCCCGCGCTTAACAATAGGTCTCGCCTGGCAGATCGTCAGTGCCGGCAACTTCAGCATCATTGACAAGAACGGCGGACTAAATAACACCTCGACCTACATAGGGTTCGCCCCGCAGCGGAAACTCGGAGTTGTTATTCTGGTCAATCGCGGCAAGCAGCACGCCACAGGGATTGGGCGGCAAATCATTCACGCGCTGGCACAGGATCAGTCACAACCGTCGAGCGAGGGCGAGCCAAACCCGGACGGCAACTAACAGGTCTGTAGCCACGGCGCTGTGTCGCCGTGTTGCCATGGCCAACAGCGCGGGAGCGCCTCGACACAGCGAGGCGGCTACAAAATCGACGCTTTATTAGTTCATTATTATTCCACGTTTACAACTACTTTTCCCCTAGCGTGACCTTGTTCGAGATATTCAATTGCCTGCGGGAGCTCACTTAATTTGTAACGCTTGTCGATAACGGGCGTCACCTTGCCGGACTGCATGAGATCAGCAATGAACGCCAGGTCGTCATGGTTCAGCTCGGCCAGCATCATTCCCATCTTCTGACTCACGAATTTGGACAGGAACATTGCTTTGAGCGCATGAGTCAGCCCCGGCCCGAGCCATCGGCCTTCGTTCACTCCTCCACCTCCTATCAAGACATATTTTCCATCAGGATTCAGAACGCGCCTGCATTCCGACAACGAATGGTTGGCAACGTTGTCGAGAATCACGTCGTAACGCTGATCACCTTTGGTGAAATCCTCTTTAGTGTAATCAATCACATGATCTGCGCCGAGAGATCGGACCATGTCCAGGTTTCTGGTACTGCATACACCGGTCACATCTGCGCCCATCGATTTAGCGATCTGCACCGCGAACGTGCCTACGCCTCCCGACGCACCGTTAATCAAGACTTTCTGGCCGGGCTGAACTTTTCCTTTGTCGCGAACCCCCTGTAATGCCGTGATTCCGGCGATAGGCACCGAAGCGGCTTGCTCGAATGTGACATTGGCGGGCTTTAACGCCACCGCGCGAGATTCACGGACGCACACATACTCAGCGAAAGCCCCCGTTCGACCGCCGAATACCTCGTCGCCCGGTTTGAATTTCGTGACATTCTTCCCAACTGCCTCCACCGTGCCGGCAAAATCAACGCCGAGTCGCGTGTCCTTTGGTTTGCGAAGACCCACTCCTGCACGCATGATGTATGGCGTACCTTCAATAAAGTGCCAATCAAGCGGGTTGACCGAAGCCGCGCGAACTCTTACCAGCAGTTGATCATCTGCAGGCGTAGGCTTTTCGATTTCCTGAAGCTTAAGATTGGGCACACCATAGTCGCAATACACAACAGCTTTCATAGGATTGGCAGGAACAGCGGCGTAGCGCTCGCAGTCGTTGGTTGATGTCCAGTAGGCGATGAAGACCCAGGCGATCAACGCGACCAGAATCACACCTCCAGTCCATTTTAGTATGCGCTTCCATCGTTTACGTCGGGGCTTTGGTTGCGTTTCATCGTTCATAGGTTTGACGCCATCGATTCATGTTAATTGAATATAGTGATTAGGTTTGTTCTCATTCAACACTTATTACGACTTTTCCTCGAGCATGGCCCTGTTCCAGATATTCAATAGCCTGCGGGAGCTCACTTAATTTGTAACGCTTGTCGATAACGGGCGTGACCTTGCCTGACTCCATGAGATCCGCCAGGAAGGTCAGGTCCTTTTGGTTCAGCTCCGCCAGAAACGTGCCCATCTCCTGGCTCACGAATGGTGACAACATCAGCAATTTGATCGGACCAACGAGCGGCCCGATCAGCCCCTGGTCGCCTGGTCCTCCGCCACCAATCATGACGGCTTTCCCCTTGGGAGTTAGGACCCGCCTGCATTCTAACAGCGAGCGGTTTCCGATGGTGTCGTACATCACGTCGTAACGTTGGTCACTTTTGGTGAAATCCTCTTTAGTGTAATCAATAACATGATCGGCACCGAGAGATCGGACCATGTCCAGATTTCTGGTACTGCAAACGCCAGTCACATCTGCGCCCATCGATTTGGCTATTTGCACGGCGAATGTCCCTACACCTCCGGACGCGCCGTTGATCAAGACCTTCTGTCCCGGCTGAACCTTTCCTTTGTCGCGAAGGCCTTGTAGTGCAGTGATTCCGGCAATAGGCACTGAAGCCGCCTGCTCGAATGTGACATTGGCGGGCTTCAACGCCACTGCGCGAGATTCACGGACGCACACATACTCGGCGAACGCCCCGTCCCTTCCGCCGAATACCTCGTCGCCCGGTTTGAATTTCGTGACGTTCTTTCCAACTGCCTCCACTGTGCCGGCAAAATCAACGCCGAGTCGCGTGTCCTTTGGTTTGCGAAGGCCGACTCCCATCGCGCGCATGACGTATGGCGTGCCTTCAATGAAATGCCAGTCGAGCGGGTTAACTGAAGCCGCGCGAACTTTTACCAGCAGTTGATCATCTGCAGGCGTAGGCTTTTCGATTTCCTGAAACTTGAGATTGGGCACACCGTAGTCGCAGTACACAACAGCCTTCATGGGAGTGGCAGGAACAGCGGTGTAGCGCTCGCAGTCGTTCGTCGACGTCCAGTAGGCGATTAACGTCCAGGCTATCAACGCGACCAGAATCACACCTCCAGTCCATTTTAGTATGCGCTTCCATCGCTTGCGTCGGGGCTTAGGTTGTGTTTCGTCGTTCATAACTATTCCTTCCTCTTTCTTGGTGACCGCATTACCTGATTAGCTAACGATAGGTAAACTGCTCCTGCGATTCCTGCCTGTTTCTTCATTGGGTTTATACGTCTTCCTTTCGTGCTAGTCCGCTGTGATGACTACCTTCCCTCGAGCGTGCCCTGCATCGAACTGGCGGATAGCTTCAGGCGCGTCATTTAGTTTGTAAGTCCGCTCGATGACCGGCCTGACCTTTCCCGCCTGTATGAGCTCGCCCAACAGCATGAGATCCGGTTTGCTCATCTTGGTCATGTACTGGGCGAATTGTTGATCGGTGAACGACGACAATCCACGTGCTATGAAAAGATTACCAGCGATGCGTCCGAGGGCCTGACCTTCTTTTACCCCGGCTCCGCCCATGCCGGCCAAAACGCAGATGCCTTTAGGATTTAACACGCGACGGCGTTCGGAGAAGGAATGGTTGCAAACGTTATCGAAGATCACGTCGTAACGCTGGTCGCTCTTGGTGAAATCCTCTTTCGTGTAATCAATGACGTGATCTGCGCCAATCGATCGGACAAGGTCGACATTCCTTGTACTGCAAACAGCTGTGACCTCTGCGCCAAGCGATTTGGCGATCTGCATGGCGAATGTTCCTACACCTCCGGTCGCGCCGTTGATCAACACCTTCTGCCCGGGCTGAACCTTTCCCTTGCGCAAGCCTTGCAGCGCCGTAAGTCCGGCCAACGGAACAGAGGCGGCTTCCTCAAACGAAACGTTCGGCGGCTTGATGACCAGGGCTCGTTCAGGAGTAACTGCGTACTCGGCCAGCGAGCCCCGACAGATGCCGAACACGTCATCGCCCGGTTTGAATTGTGTCACGTTTTTGCCGACCGCTTCCACCACGCCGGCGACATCGCGACCAAGCCGCGTGTCTCTTGGTTTGCGCAATCCGAAAATCAAGCGATTAAGCCACGCGTCACGGACCATGTAGGCATCCAGCGCGTTGAGGGAAGCCGCCCGAACTTTGATCAAGACCTGGTTAACGTCTGGAACAGGCTTTTCAACCTCATCGAGCTTGACGATATCCGGCGAGCCGTATTCGCAGTAGCGTATAGCTTTCATGGGATTATCCGGAGCTGAAGCGTCGCGACTGCAGTCGTTAGTGGACGTCCAGTAGGCAACGAAACCCCACAGGATCAATGCGAGTAAAATGATGATTGCAGTCCATTTCAATACGCGCTTTAGCTTCATAGAGCTAAAGAAACACGGGTAAGCGCAACGAAACGGATTTCCTCGAGCGCTCGCCAATATGGTCCGCTTCCCCGGGATTTGGCGTTCGGATCCCTTTGGATAACAACCAGACGCTCAAGATCAGTTCGAAGATGGCCATCGGCGAATCGAACCAATAACCGTTAACTGTTTTTTCGAAGGATGGGAAAACTAGGAAAATAAAGGCACAAATCACACACCACGCAGACGCGATCACACCAAAAGCAGCAAGGCTTCGTGGGATGTAACCCGACTTAAACCACAGGTAACCACAAAGCGTTGCAGCTAAGGCAAAGAACGGGAGGCCAACATAATAATCGTCGAAGTTCGCTGCGATCTGTAGCCTGGCCAAGACTTGCAAGTGATTTGCTTCGAATACTTGCAGGTAATTTGCGCTCCCTAGCAGTCGCAGCGCGCTAAGCAGATTAAGTGTCGAAAGGAGCCATAGCACCGCGAACACCAAACGGAAAATCGCTCCGATCAACGCGAGGATCCGATCCACCGGTTTAAGAATCACATAAAGCGCCGCGAGTAGAACAACGACGCATGCGCCGTACATGAGAAAGCAGGTGAGTGCGAGTCGCACCTGGGTTTGGTGCGCCGCGAAATTCTGCGCTGTTTCAGCAGCTTTGCCTGGGACGACTAGCGGACCGAGCAACGCGTAGTTTCCGAAAATGACGATCACCACCGCGAGCAGGCCACTGACACCTGCGACTTTTGCAGCCACGCGTTGTGAATCGTCGATCCTGTTCATGCGGTCTTCAACTGTGCTGTAGCACGAGCAGGCGATGTCACCTTTGCGCCTTTGATTAGAAGCCAGAGCATGATTGCCAATTCGCCAAACAGAAATGGCTGCGCAAACCGAAAGGCCGCATCATAATAGGATAGAGCGAACAACGCGATCGGGCTCAGTACCAGCCACGCAACACAGTTGATCATAAGCCACACGCCGATGACCCGTGGCAGGAATCCGGAGCGGAAGACGAGTAACCCAAAGGGAAACAGCCATAAGCCCCAAAAAACCTCGTTGATGAAATTTCCCTGCGAGTGGAGACGAAGGAAAAGCATGCCCAGGGCGTTACGCTGCGCCAACTCGAAGACGTTTAGAAAATCAGCGCCGCGGAAAAGGATAAAAGCGGCGATACTGTTCAGGGTATTGAGAAAACCAACCGCCGCGGAAACCAGGACGAAGCCAAGCATTGCCACCGCCCATGGCTTACTTACGCTGCCAAGCAAGCGATAGAGAGCAACTCCCAGGCAAATGAAGATGATGTGCGTCCACAGATCACCGATGATCCAGAACCGGAACAGCGTTTCGTGACTTAGTACGTTGCTCGCGGTAGCGGTCGCATTGCCACTGACAATGAGTTTGGCGGGAGCGTAAATGAGACTGAACGGCCCGGTCAGTACCATTGAGAGGTAGATTGCGCCGGCGATGCGTGCGGCTTTGTCAGTTGGATGCATGGCTTGTCCTGTACTCAAGGTAGTTGTGTCATGTGAATCGCCTTCCTACTCGTGCTGGTAACTTTCTGCCCTCGCGTCCTGCGGGATTCGTCATTCGTGTCATTGTTTCGTCATTCGACATTCGTGTTTCATCATTCTTATTAGATCGGCCCTCGATAGCGGCGTTGCCACACCGCCAGGGACACGAACGCAGCAGCGAATACCAGCCCAATCCAGAGCCCCGGCGTAGCCAGGTATCTTCCGGGTGTGAGTTGAAACAATGAATCAATTGCGACGCCGCGGTGCGGCTGGAAGGCGAAAGCTGTGTCGCCGGCGCCGAACACGCGATCTTTCAGCATCGATGCAAAATGCGACGTATCGAACGCAAACTTCTCAAGAACACCGATCGCGAGGAACGGTAACACCGCCCAGAGAAACGTCGCGCGCCGCGCCCATCCGGAAATCAGCAGTGCCCAGCCGTAGATCGGCGCATGCCAGAGCACGATCACAACCAGGCTGTAGAGCAGTATCACCGATTGTTGAAACAAGTTGAAACGTGTCCACGTCGTTGCGGCAAGACCGCTCGGCAACAGCATCGCGCTGCTCCATAGCAACATGAGGAATTGAACAAGAACGACAGTGCCGAAAATGATCAGTGGCAGAATGACAAACGGAACGCTGGCCTTCGACAGGACGGTTGTGAGGTCCGAAACCGGCAGCGATTTCCAGAACAGGATACTGCGATCGCGACGTTCGCTGTGCAGCGCATCGAGACAGTAGAACACGCCAACGATGAACGCGGTGAAAATTAACATCATCGCCGCTACATCGTACGGCATTCCGATCATAGCTCGCTGGTGCGCGGGATCGAGCAACAGCACGCCTTGTCTGCGCTCAGGCATCCCTATTGTGCTAATCAGGAAACCGAACAACACCACCACTGCGACAATCAGCGGCGCAACGTAAAGGGAACGGTTCTCCCACAATTCGCGTCGCACCGACCAATAGAAAGGCTGGGTAGAAGAGCTGCTGGAGCCGGAGTCGCCCGACTTCGCCAAGGCTGCGGCGGACAGGCTGCCCCCGGCAGACCCGGGCGTGTTATTCGGTGTTGTATTCATCTCGCTGTTGTTCCTTGGTGCGCCGTAACCTTGTACGAAGGCGGAGGCTCATTGGCGTTATTGCTCATCACAGCTACGAACAAGTCGGCGATGCTGGGCCTTCGCATTTCACCAAGCGCGGCGAGTTCGTCTCGATTTACATGATCGAATAGCAGGACGCTGCGGCCAAAGACGGGGCGCTCGTGAATCGGCTTCAAGGCCCGTGCTTCGGCGACGTGCTCTGGATTGACCATCACTTCCACATAGCGCGAGTCGAATTCTTCCATGCTGCACTGGAGCACGATCTGCCCGCGATTGATGAACATGAGATCGGTCAGGACGTCCTGGATCTCTTCCACCTGGTGCGTTGTTACGATGATCGTCCGACTGCGATCGAAGTAGTCATTCAGCAGTGAATCGTAGAATTGTTTACGATAAAGGATGTCCAGGCCAAGCGTCGGCTCATCCAACACTAGTAATTTCGCGTCGATGGCCATGACCAGGGCGAGGTGCAGCTGGGCTACCATTCCTTTCGACAACTCTCGTACCTTGCTCGTGCGCTTGATCGCAGTCCTCGCTAGAAAACTCTCTGCTCTCGCGCGAGCGAATCGCGGATGCACACCCGCGACATAATCGAGCAACTGGGTAACTCGAATCCAGCGCGGAAGCACGGCGACATCAGCAATGAAAGAGACATCTTGCATGAGTTGATCGCGCTCGGTCCATGGGTCGCGCCCCAGCACCTTGAGTTCTCCCTCATATGAAGTGAGGCCTAGAATTGCATTGAGTGCGGTCGTTTTGCCTGCGCCATTGGGACCGACGAGTCCCAGGATGCGTCCTTCTTCGACGCGCAAATCGATGCCGTCCAGCGCGACGGTTGTGCCAAAAGTTTTGCGGAGGCCGCGCGCTTCTATTGTTGTCATAGTGTTAACGACCCTCCTTTTTATTTGAGCTGCGAACTGCCGCATCGAGCAGTTCTTTTGGATTCAATCCCAACCGCTGAATGGTTGCGTGTACCCTGGGCCAATGCTCGGAGAGAAATTTCTGACGTTCGCCTTTCAGCAGTGATTTGTGCGCGCCGTCTTTGACGAACATGCCCAGGCCCCGCCGTTTCTCGACCAGTTCCTCGTCGACTAACTCCTGGTAGGCCTTTAGAACTGTCAGGGGATTGACTCGATATTCGGCGGCGACATTGCGCACTGAGGGCAGGGGATCGCCTTCTTTGAGCACGCCCTCGAGTATCATATGGACGACACGGTCGCGAAGCTGTCGATAAATCGGCTGATTATCATTCCATTCACGATTCATCCTGTGCTCCAAACGCCCTTGTTGATAAGAGTCCGCGCGCGGCCCTCCGTTGATTGCTCGCTCTGTCTCATGTGGTGATATAGTTAACTATAACACTAGATCACGTGCAAGTGTTTTTTTAACATTTTTTTTGGATGCGATTTCATGCGGCTGACGACTCGCTTACCTCTCCCCGAGAAAAGGGTAGGGATGAAGGCGAGGGGTCCGGCAAAGTGTGCCCTCGATCCGACGCTCAAATAGCGTCAGTGAATGGCTTATTTTGCCAAGACCTGATGCGGTGAATAGTCCGTTAAATACAAGGTGCGATCCTGGACCTCTCCGACGAGCGGCCCGTTAGTTTCGCCTGTCTCCTTCTTGATCTTAATCCATTCCTGATCGTGCAGGAATTTCTCCCAGCGATCGGTCATGGTTTCCTTGTCGGGCCATTCGAGCAGATAAACGAACTCGGTTCGATTGTCTTTTTTCGATTCCCAGGTGGCAACTATCTTGAAGTCGTATTTCGCCATGATGCGCATGGCGTGATCTCGAAAGCGCTCATGAAACGCTTTTTTGTTGGCATCAAATATTTCGTAGATTCGAAGCTGATGAATCACATTCTGTTGTTCGCCGGTGCTCGCCAACGAACCGACAATGACGGCGAGCGTCAATATCGCGGTTGATGCGATGAGTATTCTGTATTTCTGTGGTAAAGGACCAAGGATCATACTCTCTTTTCGTTGAACCTCTTGGAGTTGGCTGTAGCTCCTAGTTAGCCCCTTCGTTACTGGTTGGAAGACTAGTGCGCCCTGTGACGACGCGCCCGTCGCTTGCGAAACGATTGGTCGTTATTCTTTGATCTCGATCTCCTGCACCATCCCGACATCAGCATGATTCAGCTTGGTGTTTGTTACCGGCATCTCGCAGTGCAGTACGTAATGCCCCGGGACGAACTCCTTTCGCAGCCATCCCACCCTGCTGATATCGTGACTGTCGAGCGCACCGCCCAAGGCTTCCGCAGGCGAGGGACCGTTCTCATTCTCTTTGCGCCAGCGCTTTAGGTCCTCCACGGTGCTACCCTCGTGGAGGCGAAAGATGTC
>Ga0137412_10000177_pt1 | contig 41050 bp, 42 predicted proteins | sample CZODoug2_1_16fun_FD_122160 | JGI IMG/M metagenome (GOLD analysis project Ga0137412, IMG submission 122160) | Vadose zone soil fungal communities from Angelo Coast Range Reserve, California, USA - CZODoug2_1_16fungal (Hybrid Assembly) | ecosystem: Environmental > Terrestrial > Soil > Vadose zone...
CCCCCGTCAATTCCTTTGAGTTTTAGCCTTGCGGCCGTACTCCCCAGGCGGGGCGCTTAATGCGTTAGCTGCGGCACGGAGACCGTGGAAAGGTCCCCACACCTAGCGCCCAACGTTTACGGCGTGGACTACCAGGGTATCTAATCCTGTTCGCTCCCCACGCTTTCGCTCCTCAGCGTCAGTATCGGCCCAGAGACCCGCCTTCGCCACCGGTGTTCCTCCTGATATCTGCGCATTTCACCGCTACACCAGGAATTCCAGTCTCCCCTACCGAATTCTAGCTCGCCCGTATCGGCTGCAGGCCCGGGGTTGAGCCCCAGGTTTTCACAGCCGACGTGACGAGCCGCCTACGAGCTCTTTACGCCCAATAATTCCGGACAACGCTTGCACCCTACGTATTACCGCGGCTGCTGGCACGTAGTTGGCCGGTGCTTCTTCTGCAGGTACCGTCACTTTCGCTTCGTCCCTGCTGAAAGAGGTTTACAACCCGAAGGCCGTCATCCCTCACGCGGCGTCGCTGCATCAGGCTTTCGCCCATTGTGCAATATTCCCCACTGCTGCCTCCCGTAGGAGTCTGGGCCGTGTCTCAGTCCCAGTGTGGCCGGTCGCCCTCTCAGGCCGGCTACCCGTCGTTGCCTTGGTGGGCCGTTACCCCACCAACAAGCTGATAGGCCGCGGGCCCATCCCTAGCCAGAATCCTTTACACCTTCAAGGATGCCCTCGAAGGTCATATCCGGTATTAGACCCGGTTTCCCGGGCTTATCCCAGTGCTAGGGGCAGGTTGCCCACGTGTTACTCACCCGTTCGCCGCTAGGGCACCTCTCCGAAGAGAGGGCCTCGCTCGACTTGCATGTGTTAAGCACGCCGCCAGCGTTCGTCCTGAGCCAGGATCAAACTCTCCGTGAAGGTATGTATGACAGCTGAGACCGAAGCCTCAGAGTGTCGACACAGAAAGTCGCCACCTTGCGGTGACATGATCGCTGGTCATACGAGCTGGTTTAAATCATTAGCTCGATGTACCAAAGGAATCGTGCACGAGACCAATAATGATCACGTGCCACGAGGTATTACTTATGGCACTAACTTTCGGCACGCTGTTGAGTTCTCAAGGAGCGGACGCACACCGTTGCAGCCCTTTCGGTCTGCTTCGGGGCAACCCATGAAACTTTACTCGGTCAGCTTCGCTCGGTCAAACCGGCACTGCCCGCATTCCCGCTTGGTCTGCGGACGCGGGCTTGCTGCGTCGCTCGAGCTTGGGGGTTGTCCGGCCGGCCCCGCTTCTAGCGGCTCCGTGCGCCGAACAAGGAGAACTTTAGCACCGCATCCGCACGTGTCCAAACAGGGGGTCCCGCCCACTCCGGGCAGCGCGAGCAATGACGTCGAATCCCTTTGTACGAAAGGGTTTTAGCCGTCGGTGAGGCGAACCGCGCGACGCTTGCCGACCGCCAGGATCGCGCCGACCAGGTCGGCTCGTTCGACGTCGTAACGCTTGGGATCCAGGCGCGCGCCGTCCAGCCGCACGGCGCCCTCGTCGATGAGGCGCCGCGCGGCGCTGGAGCTCGCGGCGAGGCCGGCGGCTGCCATCAATGCCGGTAGGTGCACCGGCGAGTCCGGACCGAGCGGGAAGGGCGGCGCGTCATCGACTGTGCCGCCGGGCTTGAAGCGCGCATCGAACCCCGCTTCGGCGGCTCGGGCCGCATCCGCGTCGTGGTACAGGGTGACGATCTCGCGGGCGACGCGACGCTTGGCCGCATTGGCCGCCGGCCCGCCGGACGCGACCGCCTTCTCGATCTCGTCCACGTCGCGGGGATGCATGGTCGTGCACAGCCGGGCGTACATGCCGACCAACGAGTCCGGGATGCTCATGACCTTGCCGAACTGCTCGTCCGCGGAGTCACCGATCGCGATGTAGTTGTCGAGCGACTTGCCCATCTTCTCGACGCCGTCGGTGCCCACCAGCAACGGGACGGTCAGCACGGCCTGCGGCGCCTGGCCCCGTGAGCGCTGCAACTCGCGCCCGACCAGATTGTTGAACGTCTGGTCAGTGCCGCCGAGCTCGATGTCGGCGTGGATCTCGACCGAGTCGATGCCCTGAAGTAACGGGTAGAAGAACTCAGACAGCGTGATCGGCTGCTTGGCGGCGAAACGGCGCGAGAAGTCGTCACGCTCGAGCAACTGGGCCACCGTGATCTGGCGGGTGTAGTCGAGCATCTCGGCGAGCCGCATCGTCCCGAGCCAGTCGGCGTTGTTGACGACCTCGGTGTGCTCGGGATCCAGGATGCGCATGACCTGGTCGAAGTAGCCCTTGGCGTTGGCAATCACCTGGTCGACGCTCTGCGCGGCCCGGGTGGCGGTGCGCCCGGACGGATCGCCGACCTGGCCGGTGAATCCGCCCACGACCAGCACCGCGATGTGCCCGAAGTCCTGGAACTGGCGCAGCTTGCGCAGCACGACGGCGTGCCCGAGCGTCAGATCGGAGCCGGACGGGTCGATGCCGAGCTTGACCCGGAGCGGGCGCTTCTCGCGATGGGCGGTCAGCAGCCGCTCGGTCAGCCCGCCGGTCGGCAGAATCTGCGCGGCCCCCGAAGCCAGCACCTCGTAGGCATCACGCAATTCCGGCGGCAGGCTCTGATCGTCGCTCACGAGATACCAGTCTGCCGTCGACCGGCCAGCCGTTTGCGCCCACCCACGCGAAAGGCCGATACCGACGTCTCGCCGTCGAGCCAGAAGCGCCAAGGCCGGTCGGTCGCGACCGAGATCCCGACCCGCGGGCCGCTACGGACGAGCTCCTCCGGTAGCGCGCCGAGGGACTCGAGACGTACCGGCGAACCGGGGTCGCACAGGTCCAGGCCGTTGGCCCCTCGATCCAAGGCCAGGCAACCGGCCAACCGGGCCGGGCCCCGGCCCAGGTCGCGGAGCCCGCGAGCGGCGGGTCGGCGCGCCTTCGCTGTCTCGACGCCGCGCACGACCTCGCCGGCTCTCAACAAGACGGCGGTCGCGACGCCGTCCGGGCCGCACACCACGTTGGCGCACCAGTGCATGCCGTAGGTGAAATAGCAGTACAGGTGTCCGGCCGAACCGAACATCACGGCATTGCGGGGCGTCTGGCCCCGATAGGCGTGTGATGCCGGATCCTCGAGCCCGTCGTACGCCTCGACCTCGGTCAGTCGGACGGCAACCTCGACGCCGTCCACAGTGGACACGAGAACGGCCCCCAGCAGGAGCGGGGCGACCTCGAGGGACGGCCGGGCGAGCAGGTCGCGGCCCACCGTCACTTCTGCGCCCACCCGACCTGGCTCGCCACCGTCTCCTTCAGCGCCTCGAGTTGCTCGGCCACCCGATCGGGCGCGGTGCTGCCGAACGTCGACCGGGCGCGCAACGCACCGTCGACCGACAGCACGGCGCGGACGTCGGGCGTCAATCGCTCATCGACCTCGGCCAGCTGGTCGTTCGTCAGGTCGGTGAACTCGACCGAGCGCTGCTCGCAGTAGGACACGAGGCTGCCGGCCACCTCGTGCGCTTCGCGGAACGGCACTCCCCCGCGGACCAGCCACTCGGCCACGTCCGTAGCCAATGCGAAGCCGGCCGGCGCGGCGGCCTGCAACCGATCGGCGGCGATGCCCAGCGTGGCGATCAGTCCCGTCATCGCCGGCAGCAGCACGAGCAGCTGGTCGACGGTGTCGAAGACCGGCTCCTTGTCCTCCTGCAGGTCGCGGTCGTAGGCGAGCGGCAACCCCTTGAGCGTGGCCAGCAGGCCGGTGAGGTTGCCGATGAACCGGCCGGACTTGCCCCGCGCCAACTCGGCGATGTCGGGGTTCTTCTTCTGCGGCATGATCGACGACCCGGTCGACCACGCGTCGTGCAGGCGGACCCAGCCGAACTCCGGCGTGGCCCACAGGATGATCTCCTCGCCGATGCGTGACAGGTGCACGCCGAGCAGGGCCGTCGCGAACAGGAACTCGGCGACGAAGTCACGGTCGGAGACGGCATCGATCGAGTTCGCGGCCGGGCGGTCGAAGCCGAGCTCGGCGGCCACCGCCTCGGGATCCAGCGGCAGCGACGACCCGGCCAGGGCGCCGGCGCCGAGAGGCGAGACGGCGGCCCGCTTGTCCCAGTCTTGCAGCCGTTCGACGTCGCGGGCCAGGGCGTGGACGTGGGCGAGCAGGTGGTGGGCCAGCAGAACCGGCTGAGCGTGCTGCAGGTGCGTCATGCCGGGCATGGCGACGTCGCGGTGCTGATCGGCCAGCGTGATCAGCGCGGTCTCCAGATCGGCGACGGCGGCGGCGACCTGACGGGCGTGATCGCGCAGGTAGAGCCGCAGGTCGGTGGCCACCTGGTCGTTGCGGCTGCGTCCGGCCCGCAGCTTGCCGCCGAGGACGCCGAGCCGCTCGATGAGGCCGCGCTCGAGGGCGGTGTGGACGTCCTCGTCGGCCGGGGTTCCCCGGAACTCGCCCGAGCGCACGGCGGCGTCCAGGTCGTCCAGCGCGCCGAGCAGCTGCGCGAGCTCGTCGTCGGTGAGCAGCGTCGCCCGATGCAGCACGCGCGCGTGGGCCCGCGACCCGGCCAGGTCATACGGCGCGAGCCGCCAGTCGAAGTGCACCGACAGCGACAGCGCGGCCAGTGCGTCGGAGGGCCCGCCGGCGAAGCGTCCACCCCAGAGTCGGGTACCCGGTTCCTCAGTCAACGCCACTCTCCATCGCCGCACTGTCCAGGACGGTCTCGTCCGCCCCGAATCGAGTGGCGCCGCCCGGGTTGGCGGCGATCTGCTCGGCGCCGCTCTCGTCCAGGCCGGCCGACTCCAGCTCTCCGAAGAGGTAGGTGCGGCTGAGCTCTCCCCCCGACCGAGCGGCGTACTGCTCGAGCTTCGAGCGGGTGTCGGCGATGTCGAGGTTGCGCATCGTCAGCTGCCCGATCCGGTCGACCGGGCCGAAGGCTGCGTTCTCCGTCCGTTCCATCGAGAGCTTGTCCGGGTGGTAGGAGAGATCGGCGCCCCGGGTGTCGAGCACGGAGTAGTCCTCGCCCCGTCGCAGGCGCAAGGTCACCTCTCCGGTGACCAGCGACGCCACCCAGCGCTGGAGGGACTCCCGCAGCATCAACGACTGCGGGTCGAGCCAGCGTCCCTCGTACAGAAGGCGACCGAGCCGGTGCCCCTCGGCGTGGTAGTTGGCGATGGTGTCCTCGTTGTGGATGGCGTTCAGCAGCCGTTCGTACGCGATCCAGAGCAGCGCCATGCCCGGCGCCTCGTAGATCCCGCGCGACTTGGCCTCGATGATCCGGTTCTCGATCTGGTCCGACATGCCGAGACCGTGTCGACCGCCAAGACCGTTCGCCTCGTGGACCAGCGCGACCGGGTCGTCGTAGGAGACGCCGTTGATCTCGACCGGACGCCCGCCCGCGAACCGCACGGTAACGTCCTCGGCCTCGATCGCGACGGCGGGATCCCAGAACTTGACGCCCATGATCGGCTCGACGGTCTCCAGCGACACGTCGAGGTGTTCGAGGGTCTTCGCCTCGTGGGTGGCCCCCCAGATGTTGGCGTCGGTGGAGTACGCCTTCTCCTTGCTGTCCCGGTAGGGCAGGTCGTGTTCGACGAGCCACTGGCTCATCTCGGCTCGTCCGCCCAGCTCGCTGACGAAGTCGGCGTCCAGCCACGGCTTGTAGATGCGCAGGCCCGGGTTGGCGAGCAGGCCGTAGCGGTAGAACCGCTCGATGTCGTTGCCCTTGAACGTCGACCCGTCGCCCCAGATGTTGACGTCGTCGGACTGCATCGCCCGGACCAACATCGTTCCCGTGACGGCACGTCCGAGCGGAGTGGTGTTGAAGTACGCGCGCCCGGCCGACCGAACGTGGAACGCGCCGCAAGCCAACGCAGCGAGACCCTCCTCGACCAGCTCGCGGCGACAGTCCACGGCCCGGGCGAGCTCGGCGCCGTACTGCTTGGCCCGGACCGGCACCCCGGAGATGTCGGGCTCGTCGTACTGCCCGATGTCGGCCGTGTAGGTGCACGGGATCGCACCCTTGGCGCGCATCCAGGCGACCGCCACGGACGTGTCGAGCCCGCCGGAGAAGGCGATGCCGACGCGCTCGCCGACGGGAACGGAGGTCAGCACCTTGCTCACCGGATCACGCCTCCTTCGGTTCTGATCGAGATTGGCCCAGCTCGAGGAATCGGCGCGCGAGGTTCGGCCCCCCGGCCGGATCACGGGCCACGACCAGGATGGTGTCATCCCCGGCGATGGTGCCGAGCACCTCGGGTAGGCCGGCGCGGTCGACGGCGGACGCGAGGAACTGCGCCGCCCCGGGCGGGGTGCGCAGCACGACGAGGTTGGCGCTCGCTTCGGCGGAGGTGAGCAGCTCGGCGACGAGCCGGGCGAGCCGCTGCGGCGGGGCGTCGTCGACCCCCCGGGCCGCCAGTGGCGACCCGTCCTCCGGGATGACATACATCGGCGCGCCGCCGTCCGGGGTGCGCAGCTTGACCGCGCCGAGCTCGTCCAGGTCGCGGGACAAGGTGGCCTGCGTGACGTGCAGACCCTCGTCGTCGAGCAACGCCGCCAGCTCGGTCTGCGAGCGGACCTGCTGGCCGACGAGCAGCGCCACGATCCGGGCGTGCCGGGCCGCCTTCGTCGTTACCTCGAACTTCGTGCTGCTCATCGGCTGTGTTCCAGAAGCCAGGCCAGCAATGCCTTCTGGGCGTGCAGCCGATTCTCGGCCTCGTCCCACACGACGCTCTGGGGACCGTCGATGACCTCGGCCGCGATCTCCTTGCCCCGGTACGCGGGCAGGCAGTGCAGGACGATCGCGTCACTCGCCGCGCGCGTCATCGCCGCGGTGTCGACCGCGAAGGGGGCGAACACGTCGCCGCGCTGCTCGTCCTCCTGCCCCATCGACACCCAGGTGTCGGTGGCGATCACGTCGGCGCCGTCGAAGGCCGCATCCGGCACGGCGGTGACGGTGACCGAGCCGCCGGTCGTGGCGGCGATGCGCTCGGCGTCAGCGACCACCGCCGGATCGGGGTGGAAACCGTCCGGCCCGCCGACGCGCACGTGCAGGCCGGCCGAGACGCCGCCGAGCAGGTAGGAGTGGGCCATGTTGTTGGCGGCGTCGCCGACATAGCTCAACGTCAGCCCGGCGAGTTTGCCCTTGTGCTCGCGGATGGTCTGCAGGTCGGCGAGGATCTGGCACGGGTGGAACTGGTCGGTCAGCGCGTTGACGACGGGGACCCGGCTCACGTTGGCCATGGCCTGGATGCGTTCCTGCGCGAACGTGCGCCACACGATGGCCACCACCTGGCGATCGAGCACCCTCGCGGTGTCCTCGACCGGCTCGCCCCGTCCGAGCTGGCTGGTCTGGGCGTCGATCACGAGCGGGTAGCCACCGAGCTCGGCGATGCCCACGCTGAAGGACACTCGGGTGCGCGTCGAGGGCTTGTCGAAGATGACGGCGACCGCGCGCGGACCGGCGAGGGGCTGGCGCACCAGCCGGTCGGCCTTCATGGCATCGGCCAGGTCGAGCACCTCGAGAAGCTCAGCCGGGCTGAGGTCGTCGTCACGGAGGAAGTGCCTAGGCATGCGCTTCTCCCAACGCGGCGCGCAGTCGCGGCATCGCCTCGTCCACGTCGGCCTCGGTCAGGATCAGCGGCGGGGCCAGTCGGATGACGTCCGGCTTGACGGCGTTGATCAGCAGCCCCTTCTCGCGGGCGGCCGTCTCGACGGCGCCGGCCTGGTTGCCGGGCAGGGCGAGCGCCCGCCACAGGCCGCTCCCCCGGACTTCGCTCACCGCCGGAGCGGCCAGCGCCGACAGTTCAGCGGCGAGGTGCTCGCCGACCCGCTTCACGGCGTCGAGCAGATGCTCATCGGCGATGGTGTCGAGCACCGCCAGGGACGCGGCGCACGAGACGGGATTGCCGCCGAACGTGCTGCCGTGGTCGCCGCCGGCGAAGAGGTGACCGGCCGGGCCGACCCCGATGCAGGCGCCGATCGGCAGGCCGCCGCCGAGGCCCTTGGCGAGCGTGATCACGTCGGGCCGAACACCCTCGGCGATGCTGGCGAACCAGTGCCCGGTGCGGCCGATGCCGCTCTGCACCTCGTCGACTATGAGGAGCGCACCGGCGGCATCGCAGGCTTCCCGAGCGGCGGCGAGGTAGCCCGGCGGCGCCGGAACGATGCCGCCTTCACCCAGCGTCGGTTCGAGGACGACGGCGGCGGTGCGCTCGGTGACGGCCTTCCGGAGGGCGTCCGCGTCGCCGTAGTCGACGAAGGTCACGGGGCCGGGCAACGGGGCAAACGGCTCGCGCTTGGCCGGATTGCCGGTGATCGCCAACGCACCGAGCGTCCGCCCGTGGAAACTGCCGTGGGCGGCGATGATCTCGACCCGGCCGCCGTTCTTCCGGCCGTGGACGCGGGCCAGCTTGACCGCGCACTCGTTCGCCTCGGCGCCGCTGTTGGCGAAGAACACGCGCCCGTCGGCGCCGAGCAGTTCGAGCAGCCGCTCGGCCAGCCGCACCCCCGGCTCGTGGATCGCCAGGTTGGACGTGTGCGCGAGCCGGCCCACCTGCGCCGACACCGCCTCGACGATGGCGGGATGGGCGTGGCCCAGCGCGGAGGTCGCGATGCCGGCGACGAAGTCGAGGTACTCGCGCCCGTCGACGTCCCAGACCCGCACACCCTCGCCGTGGTCGATGGCGATCGGCGGCGTCCCGTAGTTCGGCATCATTGCGGCGTTCCACCGCTCCTGCATCGTCACGCCGACTCCTTAGCGGGCAGCACCATGGTGCCGATGCCCTCGGTGGTGAATATCTCGAGCAGCAGCGCGTGCGGGACGCGTCCGTCGAGGACGTGCGCCCGCGCGACGCCGCCGTCGACGGCCCGCACGCAGGCCTCCATCTTCGGCACCATGCCGGACGACAGGCCCGGCAGCATCGCCGAGAGGGCGCCGGCATCGATCTGGCTGACCACCTCGCCACTCGCCGGCCAATCGGCGTAGAGGCCTTCGACGTCGGTGAGCACGACCAGCTTCTCGGCGTCGAGCCCCACCGCCAGGGCGGCGGCGGCGGTGTCGGCGTTGACGTTGTAGGACAGGCCGTCGGTGCCCCTCGCCACGGTGGCGACGACGGGGATGCGGCCGGCCTCGAGCAGGGCGTTGACGGTGCTCGGGTCGACCGCTACGACATCGCCCACCTGGCCGATGTCGATCGGCTCGCCGTCGACGAACGCCGGCCGTCGTTCGGCGGTCAGCAGCCCCCCGTCCTCGCCGGAGAGCCCGACCGCGAACGCGCCGTGGTCGTTGATCAGGTTGACGATGTCGCCGTTCACCTGGCCGACGAGCACCATCCGGACGATGGCCATCGCCTCGGGAGTCGTGACGCGCAGGCCGCCCCGGAACTCGGTCTCGATGCCGAGTCGGCCCAGGTGCTCGGTGATCTGGGGCCCACCGCCGTGCACCACGACCGGTTTGAGCCCGGCGTAGCGCAGGAAGACGATGTCCTCGGCGAAGGCCTTCTGCAGTTCGGGCGAGATCATGGCGTTGCCGCCGTACTTGATCACCACGACCTTGCCGTGGAAGCGCTCCAACCAGGGCAGCGCGTCGACGAGTATTTCCGCCTTCTCCAGCGCGTTCATGACGAGTACGCCGAGTTCTCTTCGACGTAACCGTGCGAGAGGTCGTTGGTCCAGACCGTGGCGGCGTGCTCGCCGGCATGCAGCTCGACGCCGATGTGCACAGCTCGGCTGGACAGATCGACGAGGTCGCGCGAATCGCCGGCCGCGCCCTTGCGGCACACGGCAATACCGTTGATGGTGACGTCCAGGTCGTCCGGATCGAAGGCGGCGCTCGTCGTGCCGATGGCGGCGAGGACGCGTCCCCAGTTGGGGTCGTTGCCGAACAGCGCGCACTTGAGCAGGTTGTTCCGGGCGATGGATCGTCCGACCTCGACGGCATCGTCCTCGCTCGCGGAACCGGCGACCTCGATCGTCACCTCCTTGGTGGCGCCCTCGGCGTCCGCGACCAGCTGCTGGGCCAAGCTGTGGCATACGTGCTCGACCGCCGCGGTGAACTCGGTAGCATCTGGCGTCACGCCCGAGGCACCGCTCGCCATCAGGACGACGGTGTCGTTGGTGGACATGCAGCCGTCGCCGTCGACGCGGTCGAAGGTGCGAGCCACCGCCGTCCGCAGCGCACTGTCCACAGTGGACTTATCGACAGAGGCATCAGTCGTCAAGACGCTAAGCATCGTGGCGAGGCTCGGGGCGAGCATGCCGGCGCCCTTGGCCATGCCGCCGACGGTCCAGCCGTCGGGGTGGGCGAAGACGGCCTGCTTGGCCACGGTGTCGGTCGTGCGGATCGCCTCGGCGGCATTGCGGCCACCGGTGTGATCGAGGGCCGCCGCCGCCGCGTCGACGCCGGTCAGCAGTTGCGGCATCGGCAGCCGCTCGCCGATCAGCCCGGTGGAGCAGACCGCGACGTCGCCGGCGCCGACCCCCAGGGCCGCGGCGACCCGCTCCGCAGTCGTGTGCGTGTCGGCGAAGCCAGCCGGGCCGGTGCAGGCGTTGGCGCCACCGGCGTTGAGGACGACGGCCCGCAGCCGTCCGTCGGCGACAACCTGCTGCGACCAGAGCACCGGCGCCGCCTTGACCCGGTTGGCGGTGAACACTGCCGCGGCGGCGTCCGACGGGCCGTCGTTCACGACGAGCGCAACGTCAGGGCCGCCACTGTCCTTGAGGCCGGCGGCGACACCGGCGGCGCGGAAACCGCCAGCTGCGGTGACGCTCACGGCGCGATCCCGTCGACGGACAGGCCGGCTGTCTCGGGCAGGCCGAGCATCAGGTTGGCATTCTGCAGGGCCTGCCCGGCTGCTCCCTTGCCGAGGTTGTCGATGGCGCTGGTGACGATGATTCGCCCGGAGCTGGCGTCGACGACGGCCTGGAGCTGGGCCGAGTTGGAGCCGGCGGTCGCCCCCGTGTGCGGCTGCTGCCCGTCGGGCAGGACGTGCACGAACGGCTCGTCGGCGTAGGCCTCAACGAGCGCGGCCCGGACGTCGGACCGGCCGCCGGTGGGCCGGGCCGTCACCACCGACAGGATCCCGCGAGGCATCGGCGCGAGCAGCGGGGTGAACGACAGGCTGGTTGCTCCGGTGGCCTGCAGGATCTCCGGGACGTGCTGGTGCGTACCGACCTTGTACGGCGTGACGTCGCCCATCACCTCGCTGCCCAGCAGGTTGACCTTCGCCGAACGCCCGGCCCCGGACGTGCCACTCGTCGCCACCACGACGACGTCATCCGCTTCGACCAGCCCGGCGGCGATCAGCGGGGCCAGGGCCAGGATCGTCGCAACGGCGTAGCAGCCGGTGTTCGCGACCCGGTGCGACGACGCGATGCGGGCGCGCTGGCCGGGCAGCTCGGGCAGCCCGTACGTCCACGCCTGGTGATACCCGCCGCCGTAGTACTGCTCGTACGCGGCCGGGTCGACCAGCCGGTGGTCGGCGCCGAGGTCGACGACCTTCGTGGCGGGCGGCAGCACCTCGGCGAAGGATCCCGACGCGCCGTGCGGCAGGGCGAGAAACACCAGCTCGGCGTCGGCGACGGCCTCGGGCGACGTCTCCGCCAGGGTCAGGTCGGCCAGTGAACGCAGTCCGGGGTGCACCTCGCCGATGCGCTGCCCGGCGCTCTGCTGCCCCGTCGCGGCCACGACGTCCAGGTGCGGATGGGCGCCCAGCAGTCGCAGCAGCTCACCGCCCGCGTAGCCACTGGCGCCGACGACGGCGACCCTAGTTCCCATGCGCACAATTATGCAGTGCCGTGCAATTTCATTCAAGCAGGCCCGCCGCATAGGCTGCGCCGGTGGCGGCCGATCGGATCCTCGTCGAACGGGTGCGGACGGGGCTGCGCGTCGCGGCCGATCCGTTGCGGGCCCCGCAGATGCAGGCCTACATGAAATCGGCGATGCCGTATCTGGGCGTGCCGGTGCCGGCCGTCCGCGCGCTGGTCCGGGCCGAGGCGAAAGCGCGACCGCCGGCCTCGACGGATGCCCTGTCGGCCACCGCCGCCGTGCTGTGGTGTGAGGCGGCCCACCGCGAGGAGCGCTACGCGGCCACTGCGCTGGTGGACGTGCCGGCCGCGCGCCAGCTACAGACCATGGCGTTGCTGCCGCTCTACCAGGAAATGATCACTACCGGCGCATGGTGGGACCACGTCGACGAGGTGTCGCACCGAATCGGCGGACTACTGCTTGCGTTCCCGTCCGAGATGGCGCCGACTCTGCGAGGCTGGGCGCACGACCCGGACCGGTGGCTACGCCGCAGCTCGGTCATCTGCCAGATCGGTCTCAAGCAGGCAACCGACACCGAGCTGCTCACCGACACCATCGCGCCGAACCTCGACGACCGCGACTTCTTCCTCCGCAAGGCGATCGGCTGGGCGCTGCGCGAGTACGCCAAGACCGACCCGGACTGGGTACGCGCGTTCGTGGCGGGGCACGAGCTCAGCCCGCTGTCGCGCCGCGAGGCGCTGAAGCGGTTAGGCCGTGTCTGGTGATCCCCGCTCGTCGCGAACGGGGATCAGGTGCGTGAGATGCAAGGCGGAGGAGGAGGCCATACCGCTGTTGTATGGCCGACGACGACAACGCAGCAGATCACGTGCCTGAGCCACGCGCAGCAGAGCATGGATCACCAGACATGGCCTAAGCCCGTAGCTCGGCTCCGCACCGCTCGGCGGCGCGGGCGACCGCGGCATCGCGCGCGGCGGCGGCCTCGTCACCGGTCAGGGTGCGATCCGGGGCCCGGAACCGCAGCGCGAACGCCAGCGACTTGCGGTCGGCCCCAAGGCGATCGGCGTCGGTGAAGACGTCGAAGAGCCGGACCGATTCGAGCAGCTCCCCCGCACCGTCGCGCACCGCGTCGAGCAGCGTCGCGGCCGGCACGTCGGCCGGCACCACCAGCGCGAGGTCGAGCAGCACCGGCGGGAACGGCGAGATGTCCGGCGCCTCCGCCGGGGCGGGCGCGGCGAACGCGTCCAGGTCGAGCTCCATGGCAGCGGTGCGCGGCGGCAGCTCCAGGGCGGCGATCACCCGTGGGTGCAGTTCGCCGGCGTACCCGACGACCGTGTCTCCAGCGTCGCCCCGCAGCAGCAACTCGGCGCACCGTCCGGGGTGCCACGGCGCGTGGTCGGCACTGCGCACGGTCAGCTCGGTGCGGTCGGCCTCGGCGATGATGCGCGCCGCCTGCACGGCGTCGGCCCAACTCGCCGTCCGGCCCTCGCCCCACCACCCGGGACGCTCGACCTCACCGGCGAGCACCACGGCGACGTGGCGCGGCTGCGGTGGTACGGCGGCGTACATCGCGGCGATCTCGTCGTCGCTCGGACGGTGTTCAACGCTGGGGATCGGTGCCGGCTTCGCGTCCGGACGAGGCAGGTACACCAGGCCCATCTCGAACAGCGCCAGGTCGCGCATCCCGCGGCCGACGTTGCGCCGCAGCGTGGCCAGCAGGCCGGGCAGCAGCGAGGTGCGCAGCTCGGGCTCGGCCTCCGAGAGCGGGTTGACCAGCCGGGCCGCGTGCCGGCGCGGATCGTCGGCCGGGAGCCCGAAGGCGTCGTGCACGGACGGCGCGACGAAGACGGAGCTGAGCACCTCGGTGTAGCCGGCGGCGCCGAGCGCACGCGAGACAGTGCGGCGAGCGTGCTGCTCGTCGGTGAGGCCGCGTCCGGGCGGCGGGGTCGGCAAGATCGACGGGATCTTGTCGTACCCCTCCAGGCGCACGACCTCCTCGACGAGGTCGGCCGGGTCGGTCAGGTCGGGTCGCCAGCTCGGCGGGACGACGCGCAGCGGGGCGTCGCCATCGGGAGAACTGACGGCGCAGCCCACCTGGGTCAGCCGGGACACGACGCTCGCCGCGTCGATGGGCAGGCCGGCGACCGCACCGGGCCGACTCGCCGCGATGGCGATCTCGACCGGCGCGGGGCCCTCGCCGACCACGGTGAAGCCCTCGACGGCGGTGGCTCCGCCGTGCTCGACCAGCAGGTCGACGCAGCGCTGCAACGCCACCGCGGCGACGGCCGGGTCGACACCGCGCTCGAATCGCTTTGCCGCCTCGCTCGGCAGCTTGTGCCGGCGCACCGTCCGCGAGATCGAGGTCGCGTCCCAGTGCGCCGCCTCGAGGACGACCTCCGCGGTATCCGGCCCGATCTCGGTGGACTCCCCACCCATGACGCCGGCCAACCCGATGGGCCCGGAGTCGTCGGTGACGACGATGTCGCCCGGGTCCAGCACATGCTGGGCCCCGTCCAATGTGGACAGTCGTTCGCCGGCGCGGGCCCGGCGCACGCCGAGCGGGCCGCTGATCTTCGAACGGTCGTAGGCGTGCAGGGGTTGGCCGGTCTCGAGCATGACGTAGTTGGTGACGTCGACGGCCAGCGAGATCGGCCTCATGCCGGACTGCCGCAGCCGCTGCTGCATCCATTCCGGGCTGACCGCGTCGGCCCGCAGGCCGGCCACGGCGCGGACCGAGAACTGGTCGCACCCGCCCGGGTCGTCGACGCGCACGTCGTAGGCGGCGCCGTCGACCGGCGGCAGGGTGACCGACTCGGTCAGATCGTGCAACGGCGCATCGAACGCGGCGGCGGCCTCCCGGGCCAGCCCGCGCACCGCCAGGCAGTAGCCGCGATCGGGGGTCACGGCGATGTCGAGCACGGCATCGCGCAACCCCAGCACCTCGAGCGCGTCGTCGCCGGGCTGCGCGGCATCGGACGGCAGCACCAGGATGCCGGCGTGATCGTCGCCGATGCCCAGCTCGCGGACCGAGCAGATCATGCCGTCGGACACGTGCCCGTACGTCTTGCGGGCGCTGATCTCGAACCCGCCCGGCAGAACGGATCCCGGCAATGCGACCACCACCAGGTCATCCACGGCGAAGTTGTGCGCGCCGCACACGATGCCGCGTGGCTCCGGCTCGCCGACCTCGGCCGTACACCAGCGTATGGTCTTGCCGTTCTTCTGCGGCTCGTCGCTGTAGGAGAGCACGCGTCCGACGACGATCGGCCCCGACATCCCTTCGGCCGCGGAGTCGACCCGCTCGACCTCGAGCCCGACGCGCACCAGGGCATCGCCCACCTCGCGTGGCGTTGCGCCGGCCGGCAGGTCGACGTACTCCCCCACCCAGCTCACCGATGCCCGCACGTCAGGCCTCCATTCCGAACGCCTGCGTGAACCGGACGTCGCCGTCGAGCATGTCGCGCATGTCGGCGGCGTTGTTGCGGAACATCATCGTGCGCTCGATGCCCATGCCGAACGCGAAGCCCGAGTAGCGGTCCGGGTCGATGCCGCAGGCGCGCAGCACGCGCGGGTTGACCATGCCGCAGCCGCCCCACTCGATCCAGCCCTCGCTGCCGCAGGTGCGGCAGTCCCAGTCCGGGTTGCCGACCGACTGACCCCGACACACGAAACACAGCAGGTCGGGCTCGGCGCTCGGCTCGGTGAACGGGAAGTACGAGGGCCGCAGCCGGGTCACGATGCCCGGGCCGAAGAACGCCTGCGCCATGTGGTCGAGCGTGCCCTTGAGGTGCGCCATCGTGATGCCCTCGTCGACCACGAGCCCCTCGAGCTGGTGGAACACCGGCGAGTGCGTCGCATCGAGCTCGTCGGTACGGAACGTCTTGCCCGGGCACACGATGTAGATCGGCGGCTTGCGTTCGAGCATCGCCCGCGCCTGAACCGGCGAGGTGTGCGGGCGCAGCACCAGACCGGATCCGGGCGGCGCTACGTAGAACGTGTCCATGAGCGTGCGGGTCGGATGGTCCGGGCCGATGTTCAGGGCGTCGAAGCTGAGCCACTCGGTCTCGACCTCAGGGCCTTCGAGCACCTCGTAGCCCATCGAGGTGAAGACGTCGCCGATCAGCTCCTGCAACGTGGTCAGCGGATGCCTCGCCCCCTCCAAGCGGCGATCCCACGGCAACGTGACGTCGACGGCCTCCTCGACCAGCACCCGGGCGTCGCGGTCGGCCTCGAGCTCGTGCTGGCGCCTCTCCAGCGCCGCCTTGACCTGCGCGCGCGCCTCACCGACCCGCTTGCCGGCCGCTGCCTTCGCGGCTGGTGGCAGTTGCCCGATCTCGCGATTGGCCAGCGCCAGCGGCGAACGGTCACCGGCGTGGGCCAGCCGGGCGTCCTTCAGCTCGTCGAGGTCAGACGCCTTGGCGATGGCGGCAAGCGCGTCGTCGACGGCGCGCTGCAGCTGCTCGGGCTGCAGGACGCTCGGCTCGACGGGGTCGTAGCTCATGGATGTCCTCGTTGGCTGGGCCGGGGCTGGCGATGTCGAGTCTAGGAGCGCGTCCACAGGCAATAACGAAGGCCGCCGCGCGACTGCGCAGCGGCCCCCGGTGACGATGCGGGTCAGGCCTCGGACTTGACCTCTTCCATGGGCGAATCCATGCCGCCGTTGGCCGCGGCGCGGGCAGCGGCCCGGGCGGCCTTGCGCTCGGCGACCTCGGCGTAGGCCTGGGCCGCGAACTCCGGGTCGAGCGGCGTGCTCTCGGCCTTGGTCTGCGGGTTGAGCTTGCTGATGTAGGCGTCGAGTTCGGGTCCGGACTCCCACGACGTGATCAGGCAGTACCGGGGCTCGTCGCCCGGGTGCCACACCGCGTGCCACAACCGCTGGGTGTCGATGATGACCTGGGTGCCGGCCGGCAGCGGGATGCGCGTCTCGGTGGACGGGTCGTCCTGGTCCTCGCGCAGGATCATCACCGAGTCGGGGTTGTCGGTGAGGTTGAAGAAGCCCCGGACGATCCAGCCGGTGCCCTCGGGGTTGAGCCGGTTGTTGTCGTCGCGGTGCAGGTTGTAGATGCAGTCGGTGTAGGTGTTGGGCTGCAGCTCGATGACCCGGCAGCGGCCGATGTTGGCGCCCGGCTCCTCCGCGCGAGCCTTGAGGCGCGGCGCCAGCTCGGCGTTCTTCGGCACCCAGACGCCGTCCTTGTCGGTCTTGGGCGGAGTGTGATTCCAGAAGCCGTTGCACTCCATGTCGCCGTACGCGCTGGCGATCGGCGCGAAGCGGGTGTCGCCCGAGGACTTCCAGTCGACGTATTCGATGTCGAGCCACTCGGTGGGATCTTGCGACTGGTCGTAGGAGTCCAGGACCACGTAACCGGAGTCTTCGAAGACGGGCAACTTGTTGTAGCTCATGGCGCGACGAGCGACCTTTCAAGCGACGGCAAAGTTAGGCGAACCTATCATCCAGGCTTCGGCGCCCCGGGCAGCGACTCGACGATGGCACTGGCCCGGCCCTGACCTGCACTCCCGCAGGAAGATCACGTTCGTAGCGCGATCTTCCTGCACGGGCTGCCCTATACGCGTCTATGCGCAGGAAGATCGCGATTCGGGTGCAGTCCGACCGCGCCCGGCGACGGGTCCGCCCGCCGCCAGAGAACGGTTAGCTGTGGGCCAGCTTGTGGGCGCGGGCTGAGGAGTACAGGCACACTGCTGCGGCGGCGGCGACGTTGAGACTCTCGGCGTCGCCGTACACGGGCACGCGCACGCTGCGGTCGGCCGAGTCGATCACCTCGCGGGGCAGGCCGTTGGCCTCGTTGCCGAACAGCCAGGCGGTCGGCTTCTCCAGAGCGTGCCCGGAGATCAGGTCGTCCAAGTTGTCGGCGCCGCCTCCGGTCGCGGCGAGCACCGTGCAGCCGGCCGCCCGGGCCGCCGTCACGGCGTCGTCGGCACTGACGTCGCTGACGACGTCGATGTGGAAGATGCTGCCCGCGGACGCGCGAACCACCTTGCCGTTGTAGACGTCGACGCTGTCGCCGGCGAAGATCACCGTCTTGGCGCCGGCGGCATCAGCCGTCCGCAGGATCGTGCCGGCATTACCCGGGTCGTTGGCATCGACGAGCACGGCGACCAGGCGCGGCTCGCCGTCGAACGCCTTGCGCAACGGGACGTGCACCTTGCGGCATACCGCCACGATTCCCTGGGGGCGCACCGTCTCGGACAACGCGGCCGAGGCGCGGACGCTGATCTCGTCGACGCGGGTGCCCAGGGTGCGAGCGGCCTCGACCAGTTCGGTGTTGCGCTCGATCGCCTCGGTGGTGGCGAAGATCGAGATGACAACCTTGGATCGCCCCAGGGCCTCGCGCACGGCCTGGGCGCCCTCGGCGAGGAAACGCCCAGCTTCGTGGCGAGGTTGCCGGCGAGTGAGCCGGCGGGCCGCCACGAGCCGGGCGTTCGTGTCGGAGATCAAGCGGCTGGGCTCGACTCGACGCCACCAATGCCGTTCGCGGCCACGGCTTCCTTGGCCACCTTCGCAAGGGAAGCGAACGCGGCCTCGTCGGTGACGGCGAGGTCGGCCAGGACCTTGCGGTCGACCGTCACGCCGGCCAGGCGCAAGCCCTGGATGAAACGGTTGTACGTGATGTCGTTCGCGCGGGCCGCCGCGTTGATCCGAGTGATCCACAGCTGGCGGAAGTCACCCTTGCGGGCCTTGCGGTCGCGGTAGGCGTAGGTCGAGGAGTGCAGCAGCTGCTCCTTGGCCTTGCGGTAGAGCCGGGAGCGCTGTCCGCGGTAACCGGACGCTGCCTCCAGCGTGCTGCGGCGTTTCTTGTGGGCATTAACTGCCCGCTTGACGCGTGCCACGGTGGTTCCTTGAAGGTCTCGGGCCGCCCGGATTCGGGCGGCTGGGGGCTAGTTGTTCAGCGGACGGTCGATCAGCGGCCGAGCAGCTTCTTCACGCGCGGCGCGTCGGCGGGAGCGACCTCGGTGGTGCCGGCCAGCCGACGGGTCAGCGTCGACGACTTGCGCTCCAGGTTGTGGCGCATGCCGGCGCGCTGGGCGAGCAACTTGCCGCGTCCGGTCACCTTGACGCGCTTCTTGATCCCGCTGTGAGTCTTGTTCTTGGGCATTGACGGTCCTTCTATCGCTTCTATTCAGCGCCACTGTCGGCGGTTGGGCCCCCGTGCTTGACGGGCTTCACGGCGCGATGCGGCGCCACGACCATGATCATGTTGCGGCCGTCCTGCTTGGGCGACGACTCGACGAATCCAAGCTCCTGGATGTCGTCGGCGAGCCGCTGCAGCAGCCGAAAGCCGAGTTCGGGACGAGACTGCTCTCGTCCGCGGAACATGATCGTGACCTTCACCTTGTCGCCCTGCTTGAGGAACCGCTCGACGTGACCCTTCTTGGTCAGGTAGTCGTGCGAGTCGATCTTGGGGCGGAGCTTCATTTCCTTGATGACGGTGAGGGTCTGGTTGCGCCTGGCCTCGCGTGCCTTCTGCGCGCTCTCGTACTTGAACTTGCCGTAGTCCATGAGCTTGCAGACCGGCGGCCGCGCCATCGGGGCGACCTCGACCAGATCCAGGTCCGCCTCGGCGGCCAGTTCGAGTGCCTTGCCGATCGGCACGATGCCGACCTGCTCGCCCTCGGGCCCGACGAGTCGTACCTCTGGTACGCGGATCCGATCGTTGATCCTGGGTTCTGAGCTGATGTGACCTCCTCGGTCGTTCCTGTTGTCTCGGACCGATGCCTCGCGCAAGATGCGAAAGGCCCCGGCGCCAGTGCGCGCGGGGCCTGCGAGTCTCCGACCGACCCGTGGACGCCGAAAAGCGTCGCTACGCCATCTGCGTTCGATGACGCCACGGACCGGACCCGGCTCGCCGCGGCGGCTCGGGTGGGAGGCTTGGTGGGCTTCCGCTTGCACACCCCCGCGTGTCGCGGAGGCTGGTCGCAATGACAGGGTAGCAGCGTGCCTGACACTGACCCAAGCTCTGTGAACGTCGCCGACGACCTCGGCATTCCGGGAAGCGCCTCGAGCCCGCATCCGATTGCCGGCATTCCGCTACCCGCGCACGGCTTCGAAAGCCTCGACTCGCTCGATTCACTGCCGCCTCGCGAACTCGCCGAGACCCCGGCCACCGAGGTGATCACCCGCGCCGGCGTGCTGCTCATGAGCGCGTCCGCGGAGAAGCTGGGCCTGACGCCCGACGGCGAACCGCATCCGGACCTGGACGAGGCCCGCCGGCTCATCACGGCACTCGCCGGGCTGGTCGCCGCCACGCACGAGTACCTCGGCGAGCAGGGCCTGCCGCTGCGCGACGGCCTCAAGACTCTGCAGCGCGCGTTCCGCGAAGCGTCCTCGTTCCCGGACGAGCCCGGGCACGGTCCCGGCGAGAAGCTGATCAGCTAGGAGGTCGCTGCCCGTTCGGCGTCGCTGCGCAGCACGCAGAACTCGTTACCGGCCGGGTCGGCCAGCACGACCCAGCCGGTGCCGTCCGGGCGGCGGTGGTCGTCGACGAACGTGGCGCCGAGCGCCTGCACCCGCTCGACCTCGACGTCGCGGGTGTGATCGGTCGGCCTGATGTCCAGGTGCAGCCGGTTCTTCACCGCCTTGGGCTCGGGCACCACCTGGAACCACAGCCCGGTACCGCCGTCCGGCGGGAACAGCGAGGCCTCGGGATCGCCCGGGAGGTCGTCGTCCGGGCGGGGCCAGCCGGTTACCTCGTGCCAGAAGCCGGCCAGCTCGTACGGGTCGGCGCAGTCGATCGTGATGTGGCTCAGGGCGATGCTCATCGCCGGCACGTTGCCCCACCCGGGCTGGCCCGGCAACCCCTTTGCGCGGCGCTGATCCCGTTCGGTTTTGGCCGCCCAGGCAGCTATGTGATGCTGGGCGGCCAAAACCGGAGTTGCCCCGGTGCTCACTCTTCCGTGGCGGCGCTCGGCAGTTTCTCGCTGATGAGGTCCATGACGCTGGAGTCGGTCAGGGTCGTGACGTCGCCGAGTTGGCGGTTCTCGGCGACGTCCCTGAGCAGCCGGCGCATGATCTTGCCCGAGCGGGTCTTGGGCAGTTCCGGCACGACCATGATCTGGCGGGGCTTGGCGATCGGGCCGATCTCGTGGGTGACGTGGTCGCGCAGCGTCTTCGCCAGGTCGGGGCCGTCCTCCGAGCCGCCCCGCAGGATCACGAACGCGACGATGCCCTGCCCGGTCGTGGGATCGGTCGCCCCGACCACGGCCGCCTCGGCCACCGAAGGATGTGACACCAGCGCCGACTCGACCTCGGTGGTCGAGATGTTGTGCCCGGACACGAGCATCACGTCGTCCACCCGGCCGAGCAGCCACAGGTCGCCGTCGTCATCCTTCTTCGCGCCATCCCCGGGGAAGTAGTAGCCCTGGTCGGCGAACCGATCCCAATAGGTCGACCGATAGCGCTCCGGGTCGCCCCAGATGCCACGCAGCATCGAGGGCCACGGCTCGGTCACGACCAGGAACCCGCCCCCGCCGTTGGGCACGGGAACCCCGTCGTTGCCGACCACCTCCGCGCTGATGCCCGGCAGCGGCCGCGTCGCCGACCCGGGCTTGGCCGACGTCACCCCGGGCAGCGGGCTGATCATGATCGCGCCCGTCTCGGTCTGCCACCACGTATCCACGACCGGAACCCGATCACCACCGATCACCCGCCGGTACCACACCCACGCCTCCGGATTGATCGGCTCACCCACCGACCCCAACAACCGCAACGACGACAGATCAAACCGAGCCGGAATCTCATCCCCCCACTTCATGAACGTGCGAATGGTGGTGGGAGCGGTGTACAGGATGTTGATCTTGTACTTCTGGATCATCTCCCACCAGCGACCCTCGTGCGGCGTGTTGGGCGTGCCCTCGTACATGAACGACGTCGCCCGATTCGAGAGCGGCCCGTACACGATGTAGGAGTGGCCGGTCACCCAACCGATGTCCGCGCCGCACCAGTACACATCCGAGTCGGGCTTGAGATCGAACACCGCGTGGTGGGTGTAGGACACCTGGGTCAGGTACCCACCCGTGGTGTGCAGGATCCCCTTCGGCTTACCCGTCGTCCCCGACGTGTACATGACGTAGAGCGGATGCTCGGCATCGAACGCCAGCGGCACATGCGTCGTCGAGGCGGCGTCGACGACGTCGTGCCACCACACGTCGCGCCCGTCGGTCCACTCGACGTCCTGGCCCGTGCGCCGGACGACGAGCACCGAGCGCACGTCTGGGCAGGACTTGATCGCCTCGTCCACCGCCGGCTTCAACGCGGACGCCACGCCCCGGCGGTAACCACCGTCGGCGGTGATCACCACCCGGGCGTCGCAGTCGAGGATCCGGTCGGACAACGCCTGCGCCGAGAACCCGCCGAACACCACCGTGTGCGGCGCCCCGATCCGGGCACACGCCAGCATCGCCACGACCGTCTCGAGGAGCATCGGCATATAGATCGCGACCCGGTCACCGGTCTGGACGCCCAACGCGGTAAGGGCATTCGCTGCCCGGCACACCTCGTCCTTCAGCTGACCGTACGTCAGCGTACGGGCGTCGCCCGGCTCCCCCTCCCAGTGGTAGGCCACCTGATCGCCGTGGCCGGACTCGACGTGCCGGTCGACGCAGTTGTACGCCACGTTGAGCGTCCCGCCCACGAACCATTTCGCGAACGGGCGCTCCCACTCCAGTACCTGCGTCCAGGGCGTCGCCCAGCTCAGTCGATGGGCCTGCTTCTCCCAGAACGCCAACCGGTCCGACGCCGCCTCGTCATACGCCTCCGCCGTGACGTTGGCCTGGGCCGCGAATTCAGGCGTCGGCGGGAAGCGGCGGTTCTCGTGCAGCAGGTTCGACAGGGCCTCAGAACTCGCGTCGGTCACCGTCGTCCCTCCTCAGAGCGGGAAGGTCGGCAGCACGGTCCGCTTGAACGTCGAATTCGTGACCGCGGCGAAGGACGCGTACCACGCGAGGAAGGCCGTGATCAGGCCGAGCCAGCCACCGAACTTGGTGATGCCGGTCTTCTCGGCGAAGTCGCCGATCGCGAGGAACACGAACGTCAGCGTCAGGAAGAAGAAGACCGAGGCGACCGCCCCGGACGTCCGCAGCGAGGCGATGAACATGTAGGCGGTGAAGATCCCCCAGGCCAGCAGATACGTCGCGAGGCTGTGGCTGAGGTCGTTGCCCTTCGTCTCGGCCGGGATGTGGTTGAGCAGGTACCAGAACGAGATCCAGAATCCTCCGTAGGAAGCGAAGGCAACCGCCCCGAAGGTGTTGCCCTTGACGAACTCCCACATGCCCGCGGCGAACTGGGCGATGCCGCCGTACGCGAGCGCGAGCCCGAGCACCACCGTCTCGCCGGTACCGATCAGCCCGGCGTTGAACACCGAGAGGACGAACGTGGTCAGCGCGAATGCGCCGAGGCCGAGCGGCCCGGGGTCGGCGATCCCCGACGTCCGAGGTGGAGCCTGAGTTGTGTCAGTCATTGCCTGCTCCTGTCCAGCGACTCGGACGGGGTCCGAGCGACGCGGCCGACCGGAGGGATCCCCGGTGCCGGACCGACATTCCCAGCGCGGCGGGGCAGTGTGCAGCAGGTCACAGCCCTGAGTCGGTGGGCGCCGTCGACACGTCGGTGAGAGGCGGTGGCGACTGCGACGAGCGGTCGGTTCCGGCCGACGAGCGGTCGGGCGGTATCCGGGCAAGATCGAGCGACTCGGGAGCATGCAGGCGCACCATCACCCGTCCGACGTCGGACGGCACCCGAGACCGGGTCAGCAGCGACACGACCACCATCACCACGAACGCGAGCGGCACCGTCCAGGCGGCCGGTTGCTCGAGCAGGGCGCCCGTCCATCCGCGCGCGGGGCCGCCGATGATCGTCACGAGCACCGCGATGGTCGCGAGCACCCCGCCGCAGATCAGGCCCGCGACCGCGCCCGCGCCGGTGAGGCGACGCCACCAGATGCCGAGCACCAGCAGCGGGCAGAACGAGGACGCGGCGACGGCGAACGCCAGTCCGACGACGGCGGCCAGGCCGATCCGTTCACTGGGCAGGCTGAGCAGGTACGGCACGCCGATCGCCAGGATCGCGCTGAGCCGGAAGGCCCGGATCCGGGTCGCGCGTCGCCGGTCGGGTCGGCCGCGCACGACGTCCTGCGACAGGACGCCGGCCACCGACACGGTCAGGCCGGACGCTGTTGACAGGAACGCCGCGAACGCGCCGGCCGTGACGAGAGCGCCGAGCAGGGTGCCCGGCAGGCCCCCGAGCATCCGCTCGGGCAGTAACAGCACGGTGGCGTCGGTGTTGCCGGTGAGCAGCAGGTCCGGCACGTAGCGCCGCCCGAACGCCCCGAACAGGGTCGGCAGCAGGTAGAACGACGACAGCAACACGATGACGATCAGCGTCGTGCGCCGGGCATCGCGACCATCGGGGTTGGTGTAGAAGCGCACGAGCACGTGCGGCAACCCCATCGTCCCGAGGCAGATCGCCACCATCAGCGACAGGCTGGCGTAGAGCGGATGGTCCTTGCCGGACCCGAGCGGGCGCAGCCAGTCGTCGTTGTGCTGGGCCGGCAGCGACGCGATCACCGGGACGACGTCCCCCGCCCGCAGTTCGACCCGGGTGCCGGCGCCGAGGTGGTGCCGCCCGGGCGGCAGGGCGACCGGGCCGTCGACGCTCCGACCGTCCAGGACACCGCGCACGACCAGGGTTTCGGCCTGCTCGACGCGAACCGTCGTCGACGATGCGATGTTCACCGACGTGGCCCGCAGTGCGGTCGGGTAACCGTCGCCGATGGTGTCGTGGCGTTGATGCCACACGCTCAGCACGGCGATCGCCGGCACCAGCAGCGCGGTGAACTTCAACCAGTACTGGAACGCCTGCGCGAAGGTGATCGAACGCATGCCGCCGATCGCCACGGCCGCGAGCACGACGCCCACCACCACCAGGCCGCCGAGCCAGTGCGGCGCGCCGGTCTGGGTCCGCAGCGTGAGCGCCGCCCCTTGCAGCTGCGGCACGAGGTAGAGCCAACCGATCAGCACGACCAGCAGGCTGGCCAACCGCCGCACCACCACCGATCGCAGCCGGATCTCGGCGAAGTCCGGCAGCGTGTACGCCCCGGACCGGCGAAGCGGGGCGGCCACGACGGCCAGCAGAACCAGATACCCCGCCGTATAGCCCACCGGATACCAGAGCACGTCGTAGCCGTAGGCCAGGATCAGCCCGGCGATGCCGAGGAACGACGCCGCCGACAGGTACTCACCGCCGATCGCGGCCGCGTTCCACTGCGGCGAGACCGCCCTCGAGGCGACGTAGAAGTCGCTGGTCGTGCGGACCCGGCGCAGGCCCAGAGCACCGACGGCCACGGTCGTCACGGCCACGACGACCAGCGCGCCGATCGCATAGCCGTGCGTCATTGGCGCCGCACGAGCTGGGTGAAGTCGCGCTCGTTGCGCTCGGCGTGCCGCACCGCGTACGCGGCCAGCCCGATCATCGCCGGATAGATCACCACGCCGAGCAGCAGCCACGGCGCCGCGATGCCGAACGGCCGCATCCGGGCGAAGCTCGGGGCGAGCGCACCGAGAAAGGCAGTCCCACCCAGTACGACCGCGGTCAGCGAGCACACGAGCAACGCCAGCCGACGCTGGCTGCGCACGAGCGAGGCCATGTACACCTCGCCGACCTGGGTCTGCTCGTCGATCTCGTGGACCACCGGCCGGACCGGGACCCGCCGGGCCGCATCGGTACGCGGATGGGTGATCCGCACCCGCCGCGGATGAGTCATCGGTGCGTGACCCGGTCGCGCAGCTCGCGGGTGTGCCGGCGGCTGACCGGCAGCTCGTCGTTGCCCAGCCGCACGCTGCATCGCCCGTCCGCGACCCGTACCTCGTCGACGTGGGTCAGCGAGACCAGCGTGCTGCGATGGATGCGGACGAAGCCGGCCTCGGCCCAGCGTTCCGCGAGCGCGGACAGTGGCACTCGGACGAGGTGACTGCCGAAGGCCGTGTGCAGGCGCGCGTAGTCGCCCTGGGCCTCGACGTAGCGCACCTGCGAACGGCTCACGAACCGGGTGACGCCGGCCAGCTCGACCGGAATGGTCTCATCGCCCGTGTCCGGGGTTCCGGCGCCGGACAGCATCACGCGGCGCACCGCCTCGGCCAGTCGCGCCGCCCGCACCGGCTTCATCAGGTAGTCGACGGCCTGCATCTCGAAGGCCTCGACGGCGTGCTCGTCGTAGGCGGTGACGAACACGATGCGCGGACGCTCGGCGAAACGCGCCAGCACCCGGGCGAGGTCCATTCCCTGCAGGCCGGGCATCTTGAGATCGCAGAAGACGACGTCGACCGGTTCCTCGGCGAGCATCTGCAGCGCCTGCGAACCGTTGCTCGCGCACCGCACCGCGCCGACCCGCGCGTCATTGTCGAGCAGGTAGGCCAGCTCCTCACGAGCCGGAGCCTCGTCATCGACCACCAAGGCGCGCAGGAGCGCCGCCGCCGTCATTCTTCGGAGGCTAACTCGGGTATCTCGGTCAGGGAAGGATGCACGCCGGGCGCGAACTTCGGTACTCGGAAACTGACCTTCGTCCCGGCGGTCGGCGCGGTCTCCACGACCAGGCCGTACCGGTCGCCATAGACCTGGCGCAGCCGGGCATCGACATTGCCCAGGCCCACCGACGGCGACGCCGACTCGTGCACGAGGGCCGAGCGGATCACGTCCGGATCCGACCCGGGACCGTCGTCCTCAATGGTGATCAGCGCGTCGGCCCCGTCGTCGACCGCGTGTATGGCGACGGTGACGACGCCGGCATGACCCTCCAGACCGTGCCGCACCGCGTTCTCGACCAGCGGCTGCACGACGAGGAACGGGACCGCGATCGGCAGCACCTCCGGGGCGACGTGCAGCGCGACGACCAGCCGATCGGCAAAGCGGGCCTGCTCGAGCACCAGGTACCGCTCGGTGTTGCGCAGCTCCTCGGCGAGGGTCGTGTATTCGCCCCGATGGCGCAGCGCGTAGCGGGTGAAGTCGGCGAACTCGAGGAGCAGCTCGCGCGCCCGGTCCGGATCGGTGCGCACGAACGACGCGACGGCGGTGAGCGAGTTGTAGATGAAGTGCGGGCTGATCTGCGCCCGCAGGGCCCGCAGTTCGGCCTCCATGAGCCGGGTGCGCTGCCGGTCGGCGGCGGCGAGCTCGACCTGCCCGGACACCCACCGGGCCACCTCGTCCACGGCGCGCACCAGCATCGCCGAGGCTTCGCGGCTGTACGCGACGAGCGCGCCGACCACCGCGTCCCCGTCGACGATCGGGCTGGCGACGGCGGCGCGCACCGGGCAGTCGGCCGAGCGGCAGGACACGACAGCGGGGCCCAGCACGGCGGTGACCCCGCTGTGCAGTACGGCCTGGGCGTGGCTCATCGCGTGCTCGGCGTGGTGATGCGACGAGTCGTCGACCGCGAGCGTCCGTGATCGATCGGTGAGGGCGACCGCGGACGTACCCAGCAGGGTCCGGAGGTGGCGGACAGCCCGCTGGGCGCCGTGCTCGGTCAGCCCCTCGCGAAGCCCCGGGGTGGCCAGGCTCGCGGTGTGCAGCGTGTCGAACGTCGCCCGGTCCGCCGATGTCCCGAGGTCGCGGTGCCGGCGCCGGCGGATGGCCAGCATCGTCACCACCGTGGCCACGACGACGCCGACCGCGATCAGAGCGCCGGCGATCACCTAGCGGCTCTGGGCGAGCAGCTCGCGCAGATCACGCATCACCGCGACCGCGTGCTCGCGATCGGCTCGCTGCACCGCGAGAAGCGCGATCGTCTCGTCGGCCGGCAGCACCAGCCGGGCGAAGCGGCGCCCCTTGGGGAATTCGACGCCCACGATCACGTCCCAGGGGATCGTCTTGTACGGCCCCCAATGGTTGCGGATGTGCACGCCGCTGGCGTCCGCGCGCAGCCGGGGCCGGGTCAACACCAGGATGAACCCGGCCAGGATCACGCCCAGCACGCCGGTGGAGACCTGGTCCTTCCAGCTGAAATGGGCGCCGGCGTTGGCGTGGGGCATGACGATGGCGACGATCAGGAAGACGACGAACACGACCGCCGCCGCGATGATGGCCGCCCGGGTCGTCTTGCCCGGGCGCGAGGTCACGACGAGATCGTTCATGTGCTCACTCATAGCCGGCACGCGTGGATGTCGGTGACCAGGATGCCGCGGGCGCCGACGTCCCACAGCTCGTCCATGATCCGGTTCGTCTCCTTGCGGGGCACCATCACCCGTACTGCCGACCAGCCCTGTACATGAAGGGGCGACACGGTCGGTGACTCCAGGCCCGGGGCGATCGCGACCGCCTTATCGACCAGGTGGTTGCCGATGTCGTAGTCCATCAACACATACTGCCGGGCGATGATCACGCCCTGCAGACGGCGCACGAGCTGCTCGACGCGCGGCGTCTTCTCGGCCTCGCGCCGTCGAACCAGCACAGCCTGGCTGGACAGTATCGGCTCGCCGAAGATCTCCAGGCCGGCGTTGCGCAGGGTGGTTCCGGTCGAGACGACGTCGGCGATCACGTCGGCGACGTCCAGGCGTACGGCCGTCTCGACGGCACCGTCCAGGCGGATCACCTCGGCCGCGATGCGGTTCCCGACGAGGTACGCCTCGACGACGCCGGGGTAGGCGGTGGCGATGCGTTTGCCGTCGAGCTTGTCGACGGTCAGCCCGCTGCCGGCGCGGGCGGCGAAGCGGAACGTCGACCCGGCGAAGCCGAGCGGCAGGATCGCCTCGGCGTTGGCGCCCGAGTCGAGCAGCAGGTCCTCGCCGGTGATGCCGACGTCCAGGCGCCCGGAGCCGACGTAGATCGCGATGTCACGCGGGCGGAGGAAGAAGAACTCGGTGTCGTTCTCGGTGTCGATCAGGACGAGCTCACGACTGTCGGTGCGCTGGCGGTAGCCCGCCTCGGTGAGTATCTGGCTGGCCGGCTCGGCGAGCGAGCCCTTGTTCGGAACGGCGATGCGGATTGTCATAGGACCTTCTTCGGTAGGCGTCGGCGATGTTCGGCGATGCCTACAGATGTCGGTACACGTCGGCGGTGGTCAGGCCGCGGCCGAGCATGAGTACCTGGACGCGGTACAGCAGCTGGCTGATCTCCGCGGCGGTGCGGTCGGCCGACTCGTACTCGGCCGCCATCCAGGCCTCGGCGGCCTCCTCGACGACCTTCTTGCCCTGGGCGTGCACGCCGGCGTCCAATGCCTCGACGGTCGCCGATCCGGCCGGGCGGTCGCGCTGTCGCTCGGTCAGCTCGGCGAACAGCTCGTCGAAGGTCTTCATGGCGTCGTCGAGCCTACCGGCGCGGGTTACCCCTTTCGGTTTTGGCCGCCCAGGCATCTATTTGATGCTGGACGGCCAAAACCGGACAGGGTCAGCTGAGGTCGACGATGGCCGCCACCGGGCCACCACCGTCGGGGCCCTGATGGGCGGCCGACACCGACACGAACACGGCCGGATCGCCGGTGACCGCGGCTGCCACTCCCCCGACGCACGCTTTGATCTGGCGGTGCCAGTGCACGTCGGAGTCGTCGAGCATCGCGTTGCGCCGCCCACGCACCTGGCCGTCCTGGGACGCCTCGCACTTGATGAAGACGTTCACCAGCCGGCCGTCGAGATCGGACGGATGCGGGCGCTCGGGCAGCTTCAGGCCCGCGGACCGGATCGCCGCCCAGATGCCGTCGGCGTCCAGGGCGTCGCGCATGACGCCGTGCCCGATGCGATACCGACCGCCGACCCCGCGGGTGTTGCCCACCACGACGACCTGCGCCCGGTCCAGCTCGACGCCGGACGAACAGGACGCCACCGACGAGTACAGCGTCCGGTCGCGCAGCACGTCCTCGTCGGTCGGCCGGTTGATCTCGCCCAGGGCGACGGCAATGCCCAGAGCGGTGGTGCCGTTCGAGACGTCCATCGAGGTGAGCGTGTCCTCGGTGAACACGTCGTGGCCGCGTGACTTGGCGTCGCGGATCGTGTCGATCGTCAACAACGGAGTCTTCGTTTGGACGTAGTGCACGTCGCCCGGGTCGTTGATGCCGGCGCGCTGCATCGCCTCGCCCACGGCAGCGGAGACCTTGGTGATCATCGCGGTGCGCCCGATGTCCTCGGGCAAGATCTGCTCGCTCATCGCGAAGCCGACGGTCAGCCGCGGCTCGTCGGTGGCCGGCGCCGCCGAGGCCGGCACGGTGGCGAAGATCGTGGCGTGCGGTGAGATCACCCCGTCGGTGCCGCCCGACCACACGATCGGGACCTGTTTGACGGCCTCGACATCGCGGGTGCCCGCGGCGACGAGCACCTCGCGAAAGGCCCGGTCGGCGATGATGCGCGTGTAGTCGTTGACGCCGCCGTTGCCCTCGGTCTTGCCGATGATCGCGACCACCCGGTCGGCGTCGAGCACGCCGTCGCGGATCAGCTTCTCCAGCTCGCTCGCGTCGGACACGCTGTGCAGCGGCACCTTGCGGACCTCGATGGGCTCGGGCACGTTCACTCCTTCGATCGGCTCACTATGGTGCCTGACGTTGCGGCCAGCGCGTCCCCGATGTGCTCCAGCGACGTGATCGCGGCGAAGCCCCGGCCTTGCTCGGCGAAGCGGCAGGCGGCGTCGACCTTCGGCCCCATGCTGCCGCCGGCGAACGCCCCGGACGCAGCATGCCGACGCAGCTCGGCGACGTCCACCCGACCCAGCGCGCGAGCGGCGAGTGTCCCCCAGTCGAGCATGGCCGCCTCGACGTCGGTGGCGATGATCAGCGCCTCGGCGTCGAGCGTGATCGCGAGCAGGGCCGCGGTCAGGTCCTTGTCGATCACCGCCTCGACGCCGCGGTAACCCCCGTTGCCGTCGTCCACGACCGGTACGCCGCCCCCACCGGCGCAGGTCACCACGTACCCGGCGTCGAGCAGTGCGAGCGCCGCGTCCGCGTCCAGGCAAGCCAGCGGCTCGGGCGAGGCCACGACGCGGCGCCAACCCCGCGCGCCGCGGTCCTGCCAGATCTGCCCGTGGTCGATCATGACCGCCGCCTCGCCGCGCGGCAGGTAGCGCCCGATCGGCTTGGACGGGGCGCTGAAGCCGGCGTCCGCTGCGCTTACCAAGGTGCGCGACACGAGCGCGGCCACCCGGGCCACGCCGCGGCGGGCCAGCGCGTTCAGGATGAGCGTGCCGATCGTTCCCTGAGTCTGGGCGCCGCACCAGTCCAGCGGCACCGGCGGCACGACGGCCGCCGCCAGCTCGTTCTTGACCAGCAGGTTCCCCACCTGGGGCCCGTTGCCGTGCGTCAGCACGACCTGGTGCCCGGCCGTCGCGATCGGCGCGACCTGCTCCATCGCCCGTTCGATCGCTGCGCGCTGGTCGTCGGGACGCGCGCTGCCGTCCGGCGCGGTCATCGCATTGCCGCCGAGAGCGATCACGACCCGCACCGGCCCGACTCTAGGCAACGACGCCTCCCTCGACATTGGCGCTAGTCGCCCATCGCGGGACGTGACCTTGGCGGTTCTCGCCCAGTTCCGCAGCTACTCGTCGAACGTGTTCAGCCAGGCTCGGATCGAGTCGTTGTGCTGTCCGAGGGTCGGCGGGGCGACGTGGTCACGCCGGCCACCGTCGTCGAACCGTAGCGGTGGCCCGGGCAGCGTGATCGTCCCGAGCGTCGAGTGTTCGACGTCGAGCAGCAGGCCCTGCGAGCGCGTCTGGTCCCACTCGTACACCTCGCCCAGCGAGCGGACCTGCCCGGCCGGGACGCCGAGGTCGGCCAGCCGAGCCATCAGGTCGGCCCGGGTGTGCGGGGCAAACGCGGCGTCCACGGCGGCCAGGACGGCGTCGCGGTCGGCCACCCGATCGGGGTTGGCCGCCCATTCGGGACGGTCCAGGCCGAACGCCGGGGCGAACGCCCGCCAGAGGTTCTCGCTGCCCACGGCGATCTGGACGACCCCGTCGGCGCAGTGGAACAGCCCGTACGGGCAGATCGAGGGGTGATGCGCGCCCGCCGTCGTCGGGACGATGCCGCCCACGGTGTACATCGTCCCGTAGAGGGCGTGGACGCCGACCAGCGCGGCGAGCAGCGACGTGCGCACGACCTGCCCGCGGCCGGTGCGCTCGCGCTCGTGCAACGCGGCGACCACCCCGTACGCGCCGTACATGCCGGCCAGCAGGTCACCGATCGGCACCCCGACCCGGGTCGGCTCGCCGCCGATCGGCCCGGTGACCGACATGATCCCCGACTCGCCCTGGGCGATCTGGTCGTACCCGGCCCGCCCACCTTCGGGGCCGTCGTGTCCGAAGCCGGTGATCGACAGGGTGACCAGCCGCGGGTTGATCTCGGTGAGGCGCGGCATGCCGAAGCCCAGCCGGTCGAGCACGCCGGTGCGGAAGTTCTCGATCAGGACGTCAGCGTGCTGGACCAGGCGGCCCAGCGTGTGCGCGCCGTCCTCGCTCTTCAGGTCGAGGGTGATCGACTCCTTGTTCCGGTTGCAGGACAGGAAGTAGGTCGACTCGCGCTCACCGTCGTCCGGCGTGACGAACGGTGGCCCCCAGGTTCGGCTGTCGTCGCCGCTGCCGGGCGTCTCGACCTTGATCACCCGGGCGCCGAGGTCGCCGAGCATCATCGCGGCGTGCGGACCGGCCAGTGCGCGTGAGAGATCGACCACGACGACGCCGTCGAGCGCTCCCGCGGTGCTCATGCCGGGCAGAACCACTCGTCGTCGGTGGCCACGACTCCGTCCGGGCTGGCGAACGGCGTCCGGAACGTGAAGGCGTGCGCGGTCGGACCGTTTGCCTGCAGCTGACGCAGCCGCTCCTCGGCCTCGGCGACGGTCGGCACGGTGCCCGCCGGCACCCACCACAGCACCGTCATGAACTCCCGCATCGGCACGAACCACTCGCGGCGGCGGCGCAGGAAATCGGTGTGGACGCTGCGGAACACGTAGTCACCCAGTGCCTCGATCGTCTCCCACACCGACATGTTCACGATCAGCCGCTCGTCGTCCAGCACCCGGATCGCGGTGGCGTCACCGTCCTCGGTCTGCAGCCGCCAGACGAATCCCGGCGACTCGTCGGCCAGGGCGTTGATCGAGTCCAGCGCGGCGACGAACTCGGCCAGTCGGGGCGAGTCGAGAGGTCCGACGGGAAGCGCGATGTTGATCTCGGCGAGGTGATAAGCCATAGGAGCACGGTATCCCGTCACGCTTTACTGTTTTCATGACTGACTCACCCGTGCAAGAAGTACGCGTGTCGCTCACCGTCGACGACTTCGACGCCGCGCTCACGTTCTATCGCGACGTGCTGGGGCTACCCGAGGAGCAGGCGTACGCCGACTCCGGCCGGGTGTCGATCCTGGCCGCCGGCCGAGCCACGATCGAGATCATCGACGCGCAGCACGCCGCCGAGGTCGACGAGATCGAGGTTGGACGGCGGGTGGCCGGGCCGGTTCGCCTCGCGTTGCGCGTCGACGATTCGGCGGCGACAGCGCAGCGGCTGGCCGACGCGGGCGCCACGATCGTCGGCGGCCCGGTCGTCACGCCGTGGAACGACCGCAACGTCCGGCTCGACCCGCCCGCGGGCGTGCAGCTGACCCTCTTCACGGTCCTGGGCACGTGACGATCCCGGTCATCCTCGACGTCGACACCGGGGTGGACGACGCGCTCGCGCTGCTGTTCGCGGCCCGGCATCCCGGCTTGGACCTGCGGGCCGTGACCTGCGTGGCCGGCAACGTCGGCGTCGACAAGGTGGTCGCCAACACGCTGACCGTGCTCGACACGGCCGGACGGGGCGACGTGCCGGTGGCTCGGGGCGCGGCCCGTCCGCTGGTCGCGGCGCCGCGCCCGGACCGGGTGGTCCACGGGCGGGACGGCATGGCCGATCTGGGCTGGCCGCCGTCCACGCGGACCGTCGATCCGCGGCACGCAGTCGAGCTGCTTCGCGACGAGTTGACGGCCGGCCCACCGGTCACCCTGGTGGCCCTGGCGCCGTTGACGAATATCGCGCTGCTGTTGCGCACCTACCCCGAGACCGCCGAGCGCATCGAACGATTCGTGTTCGTGGGCGGGACCACCACGGACGCCGTGGAGTTCAACGTCGGCCACGATCCCGAGTCGGCCGCCATCGTCCTGGATGCGCTCGCGGCGAGCTCGACGCCGGTCACCATGTACGGCCTGGACGTCTTCTACGATCCGGCGCCAACCGAGTCCGACGCTGCCGTGCTCGGCGCCGGTACCGACCCGGGGGCGCAACTCGCCGCCGGGCTGCTGCGCTTCGGCATCGCCCGCTACCAGACCGGCGTCACGACGATCGGCGACGCCGGAGCGGTCTGCGCGGTGGTCGAGCCGGCCGGGCTGCACACCGAGCGGCGGGCCGTTCGGGTCGAACTCTCCGGGATGCGCGGTCGGACGCTCGTCGACCCTGGCGGTGATCACCCCGCGATGATCGACGTGGCCCTTGATGTCGACGGTGCCCGCTATGTCGATCTCTGGCGAACCGCCGTCGGCGGTACGGTCGAGCCATGACCAGCACGGACCCGAGCAACGCCGAACTCGTCCGCCAGACCGTCGAGCAGATCGCCGGGCAGGATCTCGACGCTGCCCGCAAGGTCTGGACCGACGCCACCGTCGAGCGGTTCCCCGACCGCACCTGCCACGGCCCCGACGAGATCGCGGCGTACTTCAGCGACCTGTACCGGGCGATCGAGGACTTTCACGTCGAGGTGATCACGATCGCCGGCTCCGGCGACGACGTGTTCGTCCAGTGGCGCATGACCGGCCGGCACACCGGCCCGGTGCTGGGTGTCGCGGGCACCGGCCGCGAGCTCGCCGTCGACGGCATGGATCACTTCGTGGTGCGCGACGGCATGGTGGTGTCGAACTTCGTGGTGTTCGACCAGATGCAGTTCGCCCGCCAGGTCGGGCTGCTGCCGCCGGACGCGTCGGCCGCCGACCGCGCGCTCAAGGGCGCCTTCAATGCCCGGACGAAGGTGGTGGACGCCGTCAAGAAGCGGCGTCGGTGAGCCAGTCGCAGTCGGCGGACGACTTGCCGGCCAGGCGCGGGTAGCCCTCGCCCCGGTCGAAGAACGGCTCGCCGGCCGGCCGGGCCGCGGCCATCGCCGCCCGCTCGCGGACCGTCGCAACCTCGTCGATCGCGTCGCCTTCGAGCACGATGCCGTAGTCGTCGCGGGCCGCGTCCGCGGACACCTTGCCCCAGCGGACGTCACGCAGCACCGCCTGCGGATCACGATCAAGCGGGTCACCCCAGCCCCCGCCGCCCGTCGTCCGGATGCGGATCACCTCGCCGGCCCGGACGAACTCGGCGTCGGCGAGCGCATCGACGACGCGCTCGTGCGGACCGCCCGGGTCGATCGTCACGCTGAACGGGCGACCGGCGCGGCCCCCCTTCACCCCCCAGCAGGCCAGGATCGAGCGGTCGGCGATCGACATGAAGTGCGCGTCGGCGAGCATGCGGATGTGCTTGTCGTAGCCCAGGCCGCCGCGGAACTGCCCCGGGCCGCCCGAGTCGACGGCGAGGCCCAGCCGCTCGACCACGAACGGAAAGCGTGACTCGGTGAACTCGGTCGGCAGGTTCCGGGAATCGGGCACGACGTGGATGGTGTCCTCGCCGTCGGCGTAGTAGCGCCCACCCGACCCGCCGCCGAGCACCTCGCGCATCAGGTACGGCCGGCCGTCGCGGTCGGCTCCGTACACCCCGGTATAGCGGATCGTCTCCTGATCGGCCGGCATCTTGCCGTCGACCGCCTTGGCGAGCACCCCGGCGAGAACGCCCAGCAGCCGCAGGATGACGAACGTGCGCGCATTCGTCGGCGCCGGGAACACCGGGGTGAGCAACGTGCCGGGCGGTGGAAAACGCATCTCGATGAGCGGGACGACGCCTTCGTTGACGTCGAGCTCGGCCATCCGCTCGGGAGTATCGGCGAGATTGCGCAGGATCGGGGCGAGCCACTTCTTGAGGAAGTTGCCGTCGGCGTAGTCGGCACAGTGGTTGATCGGGCCCTTGGCCTGGGGGCCGGTTCCGGTGAAGTCGATGATCAGCTTGCCGCCGTCGTCGTCGGTCTTGGTGAGCGTGATGCGCTGGGTGTGCAGTTGCGGCTCGTCCACGCCGTCGTGCTCGGCGTAGTCCTCCCAGGTCCACGTCCCGGCCGGGATCTTGGCCAGGATCTCCTGCCGGTACGTCTCGGTCGTGCGCTCGACGATCGCGTCGAAGCAGCCCTCGACGGCGGCTCTTCCGTAGCGTTCGAACAGCTCCCCGAGCCGGCGCGCACCCATCAGGCAGGCTGCACATTCGGCGTCCAGATCGGCGGCCAGCGACTCGGGCATCCGCGTGTTGCGAGTCATGATCGTGAGGGCCGCCTGGTTGGGCACGCCCGCGTCCCAGAGCTTGATGGGCGGCACCATCAGGCCCTCCTCGAACACGCTCGTGGCGTGGCTCGGCATCGACCCGGGCACCGCGCCGCCGATGTCGTCGTGGTGGCCGAACGCCTGGACGAACGCCACCACGCGGCCGGCGTGGAAGACCGGCACCGTCACGCACAGATCCGGCAGGTGGCCGATGCCGCCCTCGGACAGGTACACGTCGTTGTGGAAGAACACGTCGCCCGGACGCATCTCCTCGAGCGGGAAGTCGCGGGCCACCGGGTGCACCAGCGCGCTGTAGGACCGGCCGGTGAGCTTGCGCAGCTGGCGGTCGTGGATGCCGGCCCGGAAGTCGTGCGCGTCGCGGATCATCGGCGAGCGGGCGGTGCGGGCGATGGCCGTCTCGACCTCCATCTCGATCGAGGCCAAGCTGCCCTTGATGATCTCTATGAGAATCGGGTCCCTCATTTGGTCACGACCAGGTTGCCGAAGGCGTCGACGCAGGCGCGAAAGCCCGGATGTAGCGGCACGGTGGCACCGAACTCCTCGATCACGGCCGGACCGGCGATCTCGTCGCCCGGCGCGAGGTCGCCGCGCTGGTAGATCGCCGTCTCGACGTAGTCGTCGAAACACACTTGCCGTACGCCTGGGTACGGCGGGGGTCCGTCGCGACGCGGCAACTCGCGCAGCTCGGGACGGCTGATCGGTCCGATGCCCGACACCCGCAGATTCACCCACTCGACCTGCTGGTCGGCGTTGCCGGCGAAGTCGTACCCGTACAGGGCCCGGTGCGCGTCGTGGAACGCCGCGGCGACATCGTCCGCCGTCGCCTTGTCGAGCGGCCCGGCCGGCACCGGGACGCGGACCTCGAACGCCTGGCCGAAGTAGCGCAGATCCGCCGAGCGGGCGTACCGGTGCTCGGCGCGGGCGAAGCCCTCGCGATCGAGAGCGGCGGCGGCGAGCGCGTGCAGGTCGGCGAAGATCGCCTCGGTCTGCTCGACGTCCAGCTCCGTGTGCTTGGCCACGGCCGTGCGGACGTAGTCGTTCTTGACGTCGACGGTGAGCAGCCCGAACGCCGAGACATTGCCGGGATTGGGCGGCACTAGCACGGTCGGCAGGCCCAGCACGTCCATCAGCCGGCAGGCCAGCAGCGACCCGGAGCCGCCGAACGTGACCAGGGTGAAGTCGCGCACGTCCAGACCCCGCTTGACGGTGATGCGACGCAGCGCGTTGGCCTGGTTCCACGCGGAGATCTCCAGGATGCCGGTCGCGCACGCCTCGAGCGACAGCCCCAGACGCTGCGCCAGGCTGTGCAATCCGTTCCGCGCGGCCTCGACGTCCAGGGCGATCTCACCGCCCAGCAGGTGGGGCGGAATGCGTCCCAGGACGACGTGCGCGTCGGTGACCGTGACGTCCGTGCCACCGGCGCCGTAGCACAGCGGCCCGGGGTCGGCGCCGGCCGACCGCGGACCCACCTTGAGCGCGCCCTCGGGCGAGATCCAGGCGATCGAGCCACCGCCGGCGCCGACGGTCGCCACGTCGATCATCGGGATCTTCGACGGGTACGCGCCCACCGAACCCTCGGTGGTCAGCGTCGGCTCACCGCCGAGGACGACCGACACGTCGGTCGACGTGCCGCCCCCGTCGCAGGTCAGCACCTTGTCGAAGCCCGCGTGCTGCGCCACCAGCGCCGCCCCCAGCGCGCCCGCCGCCGGCCCGGACAGCACCGTGGTGATCGGCTGGTGCACGACCTCGGACGCCGACAGCACGCCGCCGTTGGACTTCATGACGTAGAACGGCACGCCGCCGGTGTACTCGTCGAGCCGCTCGCTGATCGAGGCGATGTAGCGGGAGATGCGCGGCTTCACGGCGGCGTCGACGAGCGTGGTCATCGAGCGCTCGTACTCGCGATACTCCCGCAGCACGTCTGATGAGATCGAGACGATCGCCTCGGGGTGTTCGCGGTGCAGGATCTCGCGCATCCGCAGCTCGTGGGCCGGGTCGGCGTAGGAGTGCAGCAGGCAGACCCCGATCGCCACGATGCCGCGCTCCCGGAAGAACCGGGCGGCAGCGACGGCGCTCGACTCGTCGAACGGGCGGATCTGCGCGCCGGTGTGGTCGAGGCGCCCGCCGACCGTCCGGACCAGGTCCGCCGGCACGATGCGGTCGGGCTTGACCCAGAAGTAGCTGTTGCCATAGCCGTCGGGCACCGATTGGCGCGCGATCTCGAGCACGAACTCGTAGCCCTCGGTGGTGATGAACCCGAGCCGGTCGATCTTGCCCTCGAGCAGCTGGTTCGTGGCGACCGTCGTGCCGTGGCTGATCGCGCTGACCGTATCGGCGGCGGCGTCCAGCAGGGCGAGAACCTTCGCGACGCCGGCCATGAAGCCATCGGAGGGATCACCGGGGGTCGACGGAGTCTTGGTGGCCACGATCTGGCCGGATACCTCGTCGAAGGCCACGACGTCGGTGAACGTGCCACCGGTGTCGATGCCGATCCTGATCCGCTGGGTTGCCACGGTGCCGAGTCAACTGGCCAAGGTCATCGCGAGCGTCGGCGAGTCCTGCCGAATCGACGCCCGGACCTTCGGGATCAGGCGCGGAACGTCCCCGGCAGGGGCAGCAACCGGCCGGGCGGTTCGGTGGGCGCCGAACGGTCGAGGCGGCATAGTCGAGATATGCGATCCGACGACGGAGCCGCCGAGCTGGCCCGGCTGGCCGGCGCGCTGGCCGACCGCACCCGCGCGTCGTTCTGTCTCGCCCTGCTCGACGGCCGGGCGTGGACGGCGGGTGAACTCGCTCGACTGGGTGGTGTCGCCCGCTCGACGGCGAGCGAGCACCTCGACCGGCTGCTCGCGGACGGCCTGATCGTCGAGCAGCGCCAGGGCCGGCACCGGTACGTGCGTCTGGCCGACCATGAGGCCGCCGACCTGGTCGAACAGCTCTCGGCGCGGGCGCCGCAGCCCGTTCCCCATCCGACGTCGTTGCGGGCCGCGACGAGCCACGCGGCGTTGGCGAGGGGTCGCACCTGCTACGACCACCTGGCCGGCGCGCTGGGCGTGGGGGTGACCGACGCCATGGTCGAGCGCGGCCTGCTCGACGACTGGGCGGTCACTGCGAAGGGCCGGGCGTGGCTGTCCGACCTCGGCGTGGACGTCGAGCCGGCGCGCACTGGCCGCCGCCCGTTCGTGCGCTCCTGCCTGGACTGGACCGAGCGCCGCCCGCATCTGGCCGGTGCGATCGGGGCGGCGCTGTGCCGGCACTGCTTCGACGCGAAATGGATCGAGCGAATCGGGTCGGGGCGGGCGGTGCGGCTCACACCGTCCGGGCGGCACGCCCTGGGTGCGTCACTGCAGCACGAGTTCTAACTCCAGCTCGTGCCGGATCGCGATGTCGTCGTTGCCCTTCTCCGGGATCTCCAGCTTGGCGCTTCGGGCTGCGTCGACCGCGTCGCGGTGCACGGCCACCAGGTCCCAGCCACGACGCTGGAAGAAGCGCAGGGCTTTCGTGTTGTCGTTGGTCGTGACCAGCCACAACCGCCGCCAGCGGTTGCGGAGTGCCACGTCGATCACGGCGTCGAGCAGTGCCGTGCCGATGCCGCGGTCGGCGCGCAGGGCGTCCAATGACAGGATCTCGGCGCTGTCGGCGGCTGGCGCGTAGGTCAGGATGCCGACGATGTCGCCGTCCTCGTCGGCGACGAGCGTCGGATGCTCGCGCAGGTCGTAGCGAACCCCGCGGCTCACCACAATCGGTGAACCCCAGCGCTGCGCCAACGTCTGGGCGATCTGGTCCCGCTCGTCATCCTCGGCCGGTCGTATGTCCACGAGCCTCAGTCAAACAGATCCTCGAACAGCGAGCGCTTCTTGCGCTTCTGCGGCTGGCGGTGGAACCGCGGGTCCGGCGGGGTCGAGCGGTCGCCGAAGTCGGCCCGGCTCGTCTCGGCGCGGCTGAACGAAGGCTCGGCGCGTCCGAACGAGGCCTCGGCGGTGATGAGGTGCTCCAGCTCGCCCCGATCGAGGAACAGTCCGCGGCAGTCGCCGCACTGGTCGACGAGAACGCCATTGCGTTCGTAGGAGGCCATCTCGCCCCGGCATTTCGGGCAGGTCATCGTCGTCGTCATGTCCGGTCAACGGGTGGCGTTTCCCGGCTGGTTCCGGATCTAGGGCGGCTCACAGCCAGCTCTGGGGTTGGCCGGCCGGGCCGTCAGGAGCGTCGCCGGCCGAGCAGCCCACCGACGAGAACACCGGCCAACGCGATGACCGCCCCGACGACGGCGCCGGTGGCGAACCCCTCGGGTACCGCCCGGGCGGATTTGGGCGGGACGAGGTACACACCGTCCTGCGCTGGCGCTGCTGTCGCCGGCGCAGTGACCAGCGCCGGGGCCTTGCCGGTCAGCACGTCGTCCACGGCGGCGAAGAACTCGCCGGCTGTCTTCTTGGCGACCCCGGCGAGCATCCGCTGCCCGACCCCGCCGATCATGCCGCCGACCACGGCATCGGCGTCGTAGGTGAGCCGGGTCGCACCGTCCACCTCCTCCAGGCGGACCTGGACCTCGGTGCTCACCGTGCCCGGCCCGCCGGCGCCGCTCGCGCTCATCACGAACGAGGCCGGGGGTTGCTGGTCGTGCAGCTTCACCTCGCCGGAGTAGGTGCCCTTGATCGACGCGACCCCGGCCGTGACCGTCATGGCGTAGGCGTCCGGGCCGGTGGCCTCCAGTCGCTCGCAGCCCGGGATCGTCCGGACCAGAACGGCGGGGTCGTTGAGCGCCGCCCAGACCCGTCCGATCGGGGCGTGGAGAACGGCCTGACCGGTTACCTTCACGTGCTCTCCTCTCGGTTTTGGCCGCCCAGGCCCGTATTTGATGCTGGGCGGCCAAAACCGGGGTTGGTACGCCGGAGCTCGAACAGTTCGCTCGGCGATATGGGCATGGATGTGATCG